>Ga0056128_1005705_pt1 | contig 15672 bp, 11 predicted proteins | sample WorMetLIZISLAND2_FD_71113 | JGI IMG/M metagenome (GOLD analysis project Ga0056128, IMG submission 71113) | Marine gutless worms symbiont microbial communities from Max Planck institute for Marine Microbiology, Germany - Olavius geniculatus... ...
GGGACGCGTCCCCCCAAAAAATTTTGGTTGGGGGGACGCAAATGCAAGCATCCCCCCAACAATTGCCACTTTTAGCCATGTCGTCCCCCCCACTGTCTAGAAGAAATCGCCGCCACTGACCGAGACGTTCAAAATTTTGTATGAGACAAGACCGAGACGAGACATTGCAGCTTCCAAGATGCTGGCCGAGATGTTGAAGCTCCCGAGACTCGTTTTTCGTGGCGTATGGTAAAACACATTGACAATGAAAAAAATTATACGAATTAATTAACTTGCACCATGGTAAGCGCTTTCTATTTGTGATATTGTGGGTTTTTTCTTTATTTTGACAATTATCACTCAATAATTAACAACTTACACCATAAGAATTGTAACTGCATCGCTTAGTCATGAGCCATTATGTTTATCGCAATTTGCAAGCAACTGAAATTAGTAAACTGCAGCTGATTATAGCCTCATCTCAGCTCTTAGTTAGCTCCTACCCTCCAGATATTAGAAATCTTTCGGGTCATCGGTGCAAAGCCCCACCACCACAACAAGGTGACTAACCACGGTGTGGAAATCTTAGCATGATATTCTTAATAATTTGTGACATATGGTACCCATGTACAGTATGCACTTTTGTGCAATTCTTAACTGACACATAGTGCTCAGTAGATTTAGATGCTACAGTATTGAAGACTGAAGCCTTACGATTTTCGGGAAATGTTTGCATTTACTTTTACATTGCAGTTTTTATAAGTACACTACTGCTACACCGTTAATGCTATGAGATTGGCTATCACTTGCTGTGTTTTATTTTTGTATTGTTAGTATTTGTGAGCAAGTAATTGCGACTCGCTGTGACATGTCCAGGATTTGTCAGGGAATTTTTATGTTAGAAAGTGATGATTTCATGATCTTTCTCCTTTGCTGTGTTCAGTCAAGCAAACATGTTTCTGGTTATTGCTTGGTGAGAATTTTGTTACATTGAAAGTGATACCTATGAAGTTGTAACTATCATCTGGCGCAGTGTTAATATGCAGTACTGATACTGATGGTGAGTTCTTGTGCGTTCTTTATTGCAGTCCGTCTGAGTGTCAGTTGTCGTCTAGCATCGGCAGCGCCCCGCACTCATTCCCAAACTTCCAGCACCCGTCCCATGAACTGCTTCGAGAGAACGGCTTCGTGTGGCAGGTTTACAACAAGTACCATGCCAGATGCCTTAAAGGTATCTACGTTTTATGTTTTTTGCCGCATTTTACTTTTCACATGCAGATGCATGTCATTTCTTTCAGTGCTTTTGTAATGACGATTGGGTGAAACAGAGAGCATCCAGGCTTTATAACTGCTACGACAGTTCTCCAACGGTTGATGTTCAACCAAACTCACAGTAACACATTAATTATTCTTTACTGTTTAATTTCTAATTTCATCTTTTATGTTCACTGCTTATGCTTCTGTTTCTCTGAGTAAGCAGCTTTGTTGCATACTAGTTTAATAAAATGTTGTCGATGTTAACTCCATAAGAGGCCAGTTAAACATCTATGAAAACTGCTATTTACAAGTGACAGTTTAAATGGAAATGAAAAGTTATTGTTGAATGGTCATCATTGTGCATGCATTGAACATTGTGCATAATTTACTGTTCTCAAGAATTTTAATTTTTACTCCTCGCACGTTACGTTCCTAACTAGTGATGATTCAATATCAGGATTTCAATTTTGATACAATATCGATACGATATTTGGAAAATATCGCAATATCGATATCGATATTTTTAAGATAATAGGTATGTAAGTGGTATACAAGCAAAGGAGCAAGACGTGAACATGCAGCAGGTCACTACGCTTTATTTAGATAATAAAAATGTGTCTCCGTCTGAAATTATATTATGTCTGTAGTTAAATTACGACACCATTAACTTGCCCCATTTGTAATCTTTCTTTCCAGTCATGCAGTCTAGTGAAAAATCTGCAGAAAATATCGTGATATTATCAAAAATATTGCGATATTTTTTAATATCGCGATATATCGAAAAATTCTGTATTGTTTTTGACGATGGAATACGATACGATATATTGATATTTTCGATATATCGAATCATCACTATTCCTAATGTAGCGAAGAGGAGTATATGAGATCAGTGTGATATTGAGGACCGACCGATCATTGACCGACCTCTGTTCCTGGAAGAACTTCAAACGGCCATATCTTCGTAACGGTGCCAGATAGATGCATGCATTGAGGTATAACAAGACAAATGGCAACTAGCATCATCGACCGTTATTGGAAATTTTTTCCTCTCAGTTCCTAAAATCGGGCAATATTTTAAGAACTTCAGGAGACAATTTCCAGTAACGATCTTGACGCCAGTCACTATTAGTATAATATTAAACGGGTCTCAATTAGATGCCTGGTCTCTAATACAAACCAAAAGGAATGAAAAAGCTTTTATAAGAATACAAAAGAAAATGATGCGTGCGAGGAGTACATTAGATTGGTCACTGTCTAATAATATTTCTTGTTCTGTTATCATAATATGTTGGCTTCTTGTTTTTAACAGAGACAGTTATTTTTTGTATGTATGAGATGTTCACCAGCTGGTCTTGGTACTAATGTAGCTAAATAACCACAATGCCAAACTGCTGCTATAATTGATCTCATGCTGTGTTACATGAATGTATGGTAGTCATCAATGTGAATTGACATTGAACAGAACGCTGGCGGTTAGGCATTGGCCAGTCAGCGGAGATGAACACATTGTTTCGGTTTTGGTCATTCTTTCTCCGCCAACACTTCAACCACAAGATGTATGATGAGTTTCGGCAGCTGGCAGTTGAAGATGCTGCTTCCGGATACAGGTAGACATAGTGCGTTCTCGGTTGAATTATACTAGCATTGTATCCATTATCTTGCATAGAGTTGGCAATCCTCATTTTATCATCACAGTCGTTCGAAAGAAGGCAGCACCATTTGCTGAAATGTCAACAACAAACTATTTGATAAAGGATGTAATTAAATAAATTCACATAGTTTATTAGTATTTTTGTTTGTTTTCAAGTTGCAGTCCAATTACGCTGATCATCATCATCATCACTGGCCTGCCCCAGACTCAAGCATAGCAGTCTCCACGAGCTGTCTCCACTGTCCTCGATCTTCTGCAAGCCTCCATTCTGAATTCAATCCATGGTTGAGCGGCTGGAGGTCACATTCTATGGTGCGAAGCCAAGTGTGATGTGATGTGGGTGGCCTGGGCAATGCTTCCAGTCCTTGGGGAGCCCGCGGATTGACGTTTGTATGGCTCTGAAGGTATCGTGCATGTCGCTCCTCCTTGCTATGTGCCCGAAGAAGTGGAGACATTTTGTCTGGATGAGCAAGAGCAGATGTGGTGGAGAGCCCGCTCGGAGTCGTACGTTAGCATTTGTTGTACGTGATCTGTGTACTGAATTTGAAGAATATGTCGGAGGCAGATGTTGTCAAAGGCAATGATCCTGTCTTCTGTGGCTCGTGTCAGTGCCCATGTTTCAGAACCATAGAGAAGGATAGGTTGAATGTAAACAAGGCTTACGTTGTGACAATGGCACAGAACCATGCACATTTTAAATTCTGTGTATCAAAGTAAAGTTTAGCATTTTTAGCATCCTGTCTTCTGTGGCTCGTGTCAGTGCCCATGTTTCAGAACCATAGAGAAGGATAGGTTGAATGTAAACATGATATAACTGAACTTTAGTAGAAATGGAGATGCTGGAGCACCATATTTCTCTGTTAAGTTGATTAAAACAAGATTTCACCAGATCGATCCCACATCAAACTTCTGGTTCTGAGTCTACCAGAGACGTGAATTTCCGAGCCGAGGTAGACAAAAGACTGGACAATGTCCACTGTATTGCCTGATACTGGAACTGTTGCTGGCAAAGTATCTGGATCTGTGGTAGATTGGATTTTGGTCTTCTGCCAATTAACTTCCAGATCCAGAATGTGGGCTTCATCCTTCAGCACCTCCAATGCCAGCAGAAGAACCTTGAGCATCTCGGCGAGGAGTGCAATCGCAACGTCATCTTCATAATCGAGATCAGTGAAGGTCTCTGAGCTGGACTACGCCCCCAGAAACCCTCTATGAGATGTGCGTTGAAGGACCCAATCTACCCGGAGAAGAAATAGTGACACAGTGTGTTCTTGGTTGAATTATGCTGCTTTGGCTAAATTGTGGTAAAAGGTCACAGCATGGTAAAATGCTAAACTTTACTTTGATACACAGAATTTAAAATGTGCATGGTTCTGTGCCATTGTCACAACGTAAGCCTTGTTGCCTGCCCACGGAAGGATGGCCAGGCTGACTCGGTCAGGGTGGTCCTCCATCTTTGATGTTAACCGAGCCTAGCACTGTCATGCCTAATGTATTATATGACGTAACATTTATATGAATTGAATAGAAAGCAGTTAGGATGGTTGGGTTGTTGCAGGTATGGTATCGAGTGTTTGTTCCGGTTCTACAGCTACGGCCTGGAGCGGAGGTTCCGTGCCGAGTTATACAGCGACTTCCAGCTGGAAACCATCAACGACTATGAAAACGGTTTGTTGCACACTGTCTTTACGGTTACCACTCGTCTGGAAGATCTGCAAATGTCTGGCAATTTGATAGCTGTCAGTGAAATTTAAGGGGTTTTATACTTTTTTGGTCGTGGTGCTTAGCTCAAGGAATGACTGGCTGTATTTTTGTGGCAATCAGTTGTGAACAGATTTTGATACGTACACATAAATTGTATTAATGGCTTGTAGTCTAGTTGCAGAGGACTAAAATTTTTTGAAAAAAATATTTATTTTTGCCAGTCTTTGTAGCAGCTGTTATCATTATCTTGGTGTTTTGCAACAGGTCAGCTGTATGGCTTGGAGAAGTTTTGGGCTTTTCTCAAGTACTCGCGTCGCAACGTAAACGTCGATCCGAAACTTCGGCAGTGGCTGGCGAAATATCAGCGACTTGAAGACTTCCGAGTTGATGTCAGTTTTTCCTGTTTAAATATTCATCAGCACTACATTATAATTTCTTTTAACTTTGACCAAGTTGACACGGATGGACGGTTGTAGCAGAACTGTATACTCACGAGCACAGTCCCTTAGTCTTGTCTCTGTGCGTGGATTGAACTGCACAATCTCTTTGGCTTTTCTGGTGTTTTTGCTTTCATCATAGGAACTTGGTTATGCTGTCCTCTCTGTAAGTCTGCCAACTCCATTAATCTAAAGGTGGCAGATGGATTTTTGATGAATTTTTTGAGCTGTGGGCATAGCTGAACGAACATTTCGGCTTTTTATCCTTCATGGGATGGCAAAGTGACTTTCGGCTAGTTCTCTAAATAGTACGTGTACTAATAAATGGTGAATCTGTGATGTTGACAATGACAATGAATTTATTTTTGCACATTTGCGGCTATAAAAATAACTGATTAGCTGAATGCACAGTGCAACAAAATCATAATAACAAAGCCCTGTGGCTTAAAGCTGATTAGCTTGGTTCAATGGCTTCGAGCTGTGCTGCATTGATTACGTCAACTGGGTGAACTCTTGCAATTGTTGTACCATTGTGGCAGCATTATAACCATTCTCGTTTGTATTGCTACTTCTATACTACTAGCATTGTTATTATTGCTGCATGCTGAGAGTGTCGTGTGTTGTTCTGTACAGCCGGCAGCAGTAAGCAGTGCCGGTGGTGCTAGTGGTGGTACAGATCCTGCATGTAGAGGACCACGTCGGGACTCAGAAAGATCAGCAGCTGGCACCAGCGTTCATGGTAAGAAGCCAACCACAGCCACCACTACCACACAGGCTTTACCACCATCCAGCGATCTTTGCAGCAAAACCACAGCAACGGAAATCCCGTCGCACCAGCAGCCAGCAGACAACCCCAAGTCCTGTGTCACATCAGAGTTTGAGTCCAAGAACGAATCTTCTGGTAAATTTGCATCTATGGAAATCCCGTCATACCAGCATTCGGAGGACAACTCAGAGTCCAGCGGCATCGCATCAGATTGTAAGTCCAAAAATGAACCTTTTAGTGAATCAAGAACAGAAATTCCATCTAGCCAGCAGCCAGAGGAAAACCTTGAGTTCTGTGGTGATGGCATCACATCGGAGTTTGAGTCCAAAAATGAATCCACAACAACGGAAATCCCAACTAGCCAGCAGCTAGCAGCAGAAAACTTCAAGTCCTGCATTGCGTCAGAGTTTGAGTCCAAGAATGAACCTTCTGCTGAATCCACAGCGGAAATCCCATCTGCCCAGCAGCCAGTTGAAAACCCCGAGTCCTGCGATGGTGTAATGCTAGAGTTTGAGTCAATGGATGATTCGGAGCATGCAGAAAACAATACCACTGAGCTTCACACATGAAATAGCAGTATCTCAGCCTCTCAGGTGCTTGACAGGGTGATAGGGTGACCAGTTGGCTGGAAAAACTAGAAATGCCAAAAGTATTTGATGGCTGTCAGAAAGAAGTTTGGGAATTATCGGGGGAAAATCTTGTTAGAGAACACTGTTGTTAGCATTGTGTTTGGGCAGCATGGATGTTTATTAGCCTAGTGTCAGCATAGTATTTCAGTACTATTTCTATGGCGAATGTTCCTTTGTGTTGCATTGACAGGGTGTGCCAAAAAATGACCCAACTTGTTTTTGTCAGAACTTCATGAAATCTCCACCAAATTTGATAATTTTTGGCACACAGATAGCCAAGGCGATAGAAATATGTGAGGTACACTCGTTGTCCATCTCACCCAATTTATGTTGACGCATTACCTTGTTAAAGGCAGATGCTCTAAATTGTTGCATAGTGGTTTTTTGTTGTCACTGTAAAAGTTCTAATGACTTAATTAAGCAGACAGTAAACTAAAGTGTGAGCTATTTAACAGAATTATAAGTTTGTGTAACAACTTGCTACCAAATTATCACATTTTTGTTTTGTTGTAAAGCAGTATTTTTCATGTGTGAATTGGATGATAAATAACAAATGTGTAGCTGCTGTCACATCCGGGCGAATTTAGCTCCTTGTAATGCAAAACCTTTATTTTTGTGAAGTCAAATAGTTCTTATAAAGATTCTCGGAAGTCTTTGACACCATGGCTGATAGCGGCATTAACGATCAACTGATCAAACTGCACAGCACTCATACATGGATTAAATGTGTTTTGAGCTCATTACTGAGCTATTTTGTTGTCTGCTATTTTCAGCGTAAAATATTTAATACCACAAAATTATTAAATCACGTGGCATCTTCTGTCGAATTGATAATGAAAAGATGAACAACCTGATACTGATATTTACCGTGTAATGTAACAATTTGGAGCATCTGCATTTTACACGGTAGTGCATTGACATAAATTGGGTGAGGTGGACGTCGTTGAGTGTACCTCGCATATTTCTATGGCCTTGGTTTGTGGAGATTTGACAAAGTTCTGACAAGTTGGGTCATTTTCTTGGCACACCCTGTACATACTGTTATTCATTATTATACTGTTACTGTGCATGACATCGTTATCAGTACGATGAAGTGTCAGGAATCTAACCAGGGTTTCCACACCTCCTGGACCTTCCTGGACTTTTTTCTTGAGAATTCCAGGACTTCAAAAGTCTTGGAAAATCACTTTTATCTTGAAAAGTCTTGAAGTCCTGGAAAAATATCCTTGAAAATCACGTATTTTTTCATAGGCTCAAATGGAAATAATTTTTTTCTGCTCGCTTTCCACGCAGATTACTTGTAGTCCCTTAATTTGAAATTTGTGGTGCTAGTATGTTATATTTAAACATTTAACGGCTACAAAAAGGTCCTGGAAAATTTTTCATTGGGGTCTTGGAAAGTTCTGGAAAAGTCCTTGATTTTTTGTCAGTAAATGAGTGGGAACCCTGTCTAACAGTGTTGGAGAGTGGTCACCCTGGGCTGAAGTGGTCTTTGGATTAATGGCCAACTTGAGCATTGTGTCAGCCGCATGGCTGTGCTGGTTATGGGAATATTGTGTCATCATTTGTGAACAACTTGCCAGCAACTTTTGTTGAGTTTCTACCATTTGCATAATGCCCACATGATCTTGCTTGGAGGACCAGTATTGTTGGCACATAGTCCGTATTTGGTTCTCATTGCAGAGCTGTTAATGGCAAGTGCAGTATGCAGGATAAACGTTGAATGCTGTACACATTTTTCTCTGTAGATTTTTGGCATTCTGTTTTCCCATTGCTATTTTCCCCGATATTTTTTTAGCTGCCTGTTGCACTCGATAGAGCCATGTGTAAATACCCTTGCTGAGAGAGAGATTTAGTCGTTGCATTTCGTAGTCAGATATGGAGTGAACTGACGTTGTAGCTGTGTTGAGTGGATGGTAGTTAATTGCAGAATCTGCGGTCATGTAGGAGGGGTGTGGGTGATTCTGTGTTTCATGGGTAACAGTAACATTTTTGTTCTGTTGTAAAGCAGTAATTTTCATGTGTGAATGGGATCGTAAATAACAAATGTGTAGCTACTGTTACATCCAGGCAAATTTAGCTTGGTGTTACGCAAAACCTTTATTTCTGTGAAGTCGAATAGTACTTACAAAGATGCTTACACTGCCTGCAATAATTATTCCTGTAGAAAAGTGCCATTCATGTGTTTATGTTTAGTGCAAAAGAAGATATTTGCATGTGATGAAATATTTTTCAGGCCAGTTGGTCTCCAGTTCTATTCTGCAGTTTATCTGTTAAGAAATGGCAACAAGTTTTTATATTTTATAGTATGACTATTGACTAGCATTTAAGAATTGCCAAAATAACACATCTCTGAATCATACGCAACTGTCAGAAAGTTGAATAACAGCATTTGATAAGATCGTATTTGATGGGAAAGGTTATTGTCGGCTACCGTTGACACTGATCTCAAAATAGGTTACTGATTTTTATCATTCAGTGAAGTTAGGCTTGATGTTGCCAGCTGTTGCAGTGTGTGCCCTATACGAGGCCAGCTATCAAGGATGAATGCTTTGTGAATCTGTGCTGTCCATTGTCTTCATGTTGCAGTTGATAGTGCAGCATTTTAAAGGCTTTTCAACTGTTGGCAGCAGCGTCGTTTGTTTAAAAAATAGGAGGAGAAAAATGTTTCAGTTTTCTAACAGACAGCTACAGATTTACGACAGAGGACATTATGAATGCTCAGAATTTCATTTTGCCCTTAAATTCCACTAAAATGAGACAAATGTTGTATAGTGGACAGTAATATTCAGACAAAGGAAATTTACTCACTCAAACTTTGGGGGCAATGCCCCTTGCCACAACACCACTGATTGGCTTTGCCATGGAATTTTTTGCGAGGAAAGATGTAAATAGCGATACAGTATTCATTGTTATGATGACTTGGAGTTGAGCAGAAATATTGGCATCACACTCTATTCGCATAAAGTGTATTGTGGTGAAACGAAATTGTTATGCCGGAAAGTCAAAAATCTGTTTACGGTAAAGACGTGTGGTACCATGGTCACAGTTCACTGTTGAAGCTTATTAATGCATTTTGCGTTCCTAAGAATTTTTAGTTTTTCAACTTGAGTTGCGTTCGTAGCATCGCACTGTGTTCATAAGCTTTCCGCACTTAGGATGTGGTTTGTTGACGTTGACTTGGAACGTAGTTTGTAGATTTTGTGTGTGTATTTTTCATCCAGTGCTCAGAATGGCTGCTTGAGTACTTGTCGAATCACCATTTTGTGAGTGCATGGCCATGTAACATTTTGTTCCTTGATGGATTTGTTGTGTCTGGTGTGTAGAAAATTCAGTCTTTATGTTGCTTTGTATCAACATTATTGTGACAAATTTTTTGCTTCTTATTAAAAAGTTGCTGAAATCTTCAGTCTTCAAAATGGCACTTAGTTGGTTTGCCTTGGTTTATACATGTACCAGATAGTCTGAGTACTATTGGCAGCCTTTTGGTGCATAATCATTATCAACTGTATCCGTTGGCTTTATATCGTATATTTCAGTCTTAACGTGACATAACGTATTATTGACCATTTAACTTTGTACTCTACATATAACTGTGTAAGACATGGTGCAGTTGGCTTTCTTTGAATTTTTGCATAACATATGTAGTTTAGAATGTGTTGCTGGCCCATTCTTTTATCATCTGGTGAATATTTTGGCACATACAAGCTGTTTTTTGTGTTAACTGGCATAGTCTTATTTCATGGAGTTACTATCACCTTGCATTGGTGTTGCTTATTTTGGTGGTTTATGCTATAGGTTTTGTAAGAAAAGTGATAAATTGTTGCTGTGGTGTTGGCACATAGGTGTATTTACATTCTTGTGCCTCATTTTAATGTGTGTAAAGATTCGACATCATTTGTAGTTCACTCAAATGCCGGTTACTCGGTACGAGTTAATGCCACTCACCTTGAGATTAAATAAGTTGTTATTTGGCATATGATAGGCCGATGGATGCATTGAGATGCTTTGCAAGAAGAGTCACAGTATTTTTAATAATGTAAAAATTATTATGCCAGTACATCCCAGATATCAAAGAGGTTGCCTTTAAGCTTGTCAATTCAGAAGCTGCTGTTGCAACCCTTGTACCATCGTGCAGTGCAGAGATATGTGGATTCTCAAATTCTGAAGCCACGCCCATCCACAGATTTTGATTTCAAGATCCGCATCTGCAGCAGCATGCATTTTCGGATCTGAAGTTTGTTTGAAATTCACAAGGGACTTGGTTATAAAAAGTTATTTATAAAAATTACCCGTCAAGAATTAGGAAGCGGATTCGTGTTCCAAAGTTTTTCTTTATGCAAGATTCACAGTCTCTCTTTGCAGTTCGAAATATTTTGCAATCTGCATATTTCTGACAAAACGTTTAGGGTGGCATATGTAGATGTCATTATTTTTATTTACCTTAATTTAATAGTTGTTTGGAAAATCGATCTGGCGTACACCGAGGAAGGTGTGTGTGTATATTGATGTACAGGTGTTAATGTAATTCAGTAATCTGTTTTTTCTTCATTTCATGCGTAGCTGGTTGCACCGTATGGTTACAGAGTTCTGATGAATTGTCGTAAACCTGACCGCTGGTCTTTGTTCTTACAAACTGCATTCAGATACATCTCAGGCTCCAACTTATTGTACCGTCAGTGTGGGTAATCATCCTTCGCCCTTTCTTTTCCCAACTTATCCCTCTCTTCTTCCACTTTTTTCCTATAGTGGAAGGGCTCTACTGAAGTCCGGGGCGTTTTAACGAATTTTGGTCTTCCAAAACGTATCTCATGACAGCATATTCAGTCGTTTATGTGCGATGCAAAAAGTTCCCACGTTAGTTTTCACATTATCCAGGAAAATATGTTGCTTTTATCTGTCGATGTCCGTAGCTAAGAGACCTCACAAACGACGTCACATTTTACGCTCTATGAGCGCTTACACAGATACACGAGGGAAAAGAGATAGGCAGAAACACAGCAGCTGATTAATGCTGCAAATGACATTTTTAAATGTAATGACTGAAAAAGGTAGAAACGAGTATCTTTTTATCGTCCACGGCTAAAGTCTGCTTCTAATTACCAACGACAGTGAAGTGATAAATGACCGCAAATTTGCGTCAATTCGGCGACCAAAAATCACTGAACGTGGCCAGCGAGTAGGCGTTTGATTAAATCGACGCCTGGCGGGCGTATAGCGATCGACCGATTGATCGCCTAAAAGGACAAGCCCTGAGGTAGACCAAGACAACCTGTATGCGCACGTGGATGTCATAAAGGGGTAACTCGTGATAAGTGGTTATTTTTCTGCTACTGGCTTATCCAGCGTGAAAACGGTTGCAGATAAGCACAGACATGCGGCTTATCATAGCAAGCACTGGTAACGTGCTTGTAGCGGTGTCAACATCAATGACCTTAAATGACCCTAAACCCTAAAATAGAGGTTTTAGTGATTTTTTGCGATTTTCGACTGTAGAATAGTGAACTGCGACGAAATGGATGCATATAGACCAAGACTAGGCCTACCTGCGAACAGGAACTGGCTCTCGTGCGTTTCATGAGCATTAGCTTAGATTTCTTGTTTTATAATCTGACTCATGCTGTGCTATAGCAATAAAACAGATAATTAACTGGCCAAAATCAGTGCACCATTGATTGACAGATTGATACAGTCGACTTGAGCCGAGATCATGTCTACTGACGTTGTTGATAAAGCGATAAATCAAGGTTGCACTTAGATTGCATGATTTCAATTGCTTACTTATTTCTCTGCTTGGCTGCAGCTGAGCATTCTGGGCTATTTTATGTTTATTTCTTTTAGGTAATTTTATAGTTTTCTACTTTTTTGTTTGATTTTAACGCAGATTTCGGCGATTAGTCGTCAGACTGAGCAAGCGACGTGATGGAAGTTGCCGGATCGGAGAAAAGCTTGCCGGCGTCGAGCGTGAAACAGGACTTTCTGGTCGGTGACCCGACAAAGGCCCAGTATCGACTTATTCGTAAGATAGGAAGCGGATCGTTTGGTGATATATATCTGGCTATAAACATCACGAACGGCGAGGAGGTGGCTGTGAAGCTGGAGTCGCTGAAAGCGCGTCACCCGCAGCTGCTGTACGAGAGCAAACTCTACAAGATCCTGCAGGGTGGCGTGGGCATTCCGCATGTGCGCTGGTTCGGCCAGGCCAAGGACTACAATGTTATGGTAATGGAGTTGCTCGGACCGAGCTTGGAGGATCTGTTCAATTTCTGCTCGCGTCGCCTGACGATGAAGACTGTTTTGATGCTTGCCGACCAGATGCTCGGTGATGTCGAATACATGCACGGCAAGAATTTCATCCACCGCGACATCAAGCCCGACAACTTTGTGATGGGGATCGGTCGACATTGCAACAAAGTGTACATTATTGACTTTGGCCTTGCCAAGAAGTATCGTGACAGTAGGACGAGGGCTCACATTCCATACCGGGAGGACAAAAATCTCACCGGCACTGCACGGTTATTATCATCAGTTTATTTGTTTTGTTGTCATCGCTAGAGGTTTTAGTGATGGATGAGTCCAGGGGTCTGCAAGAAACAGATCTTGCTGATGTTTATTACTTAGAAATAGTGCTTCACTTCTCTCAGGTGGCTTGTGATTGGCTACTCTTACTTTCAGGCATTAGTTATAATCTTATCATAATTATATAATTATATTATTATATAATTGATATGTATAATTATATAATTGATGTTCTCTTTACATAGATCTAAACAATAATGATACTAATGATGTTTGTGGGCCCATTGTCATGATCGAGCCATTTTTTGTGTCAGTTATTTATTTGATCAGTGTTGAAAAGTGCCAACTGGTTGTAAACACATCAGAGCAGGACAGTTGAGTAGAAATGTTAATTAGCCATTAGGCTGGTATATTGATCATTGGTAGTTATTTATTAACCAACTCAAAAAGTATACAGCATCTTAATTTAGATAACACTTTAGCCTTGCCTCATAAATATATTTTGACCCAAACATTTTGAGGCTCATTTTTTGCATCTTTGGTTGACTTTACTTTTCACGATGGCCTCATTTTATCTGTGTAAGTATGTGATGATGGTGATGGGTGTGCATGTGCCTGGCAGGTATGCGAGTATCAATGCACACCTGGGCATCGAACAAAGTCGACGTGACGACCTCGAGTCAATGGGAAATGTGCTGATGTACTTCAACCGTGGCTCACTGCCATGGCAGGGTCTGAAGGCAGCGACCAAGAAACAGAAGTACGACCGCATCAGTGAGAAAAAGATGTCGACACCTGTCGACGTTCTCTGCAAGGGTTACCCGACTGAGTTTGCCATGTACCTCAACTACTGCCGTGGACTGCGCTTCGACGAGGCTCCGGACTACATGTATCTACGCCAGCTGTTCCGGATTCTGTTCCGCACTCTCAACTACAACTATGACTACGTGTTTGACTGGACGATGCTTCGCCAGCGATCATCTGCCTCATCCAGCGTCACAAGCACTGGCCTCCGAACTACGGAATTTCAGAAGATGTGATGACAACTTTCACCTTTAACCAATAATTTAGTCGCTTGCACACACCCTACCTACAAAAATGACCCTAGTGAGATGTGTTTATTTCAGTGGATATTTTCCATTTAGACCTGTGTCTGTCAGTTTTTACTTTGATTCTCCAGCTGTATTGGTCTGTAGTCTGAGCCTTACTGTGATACTGGCCAAAACTTTCCATATCCCGTTTTAGCCTTGTAATCCATGTAACGCAGTTTCTATTAAATTTACTTTTTATTTGACAGCTACATATTTTATCCATAATTGACAAAATGACTGCTCCTGGAGTCTACTAATTTTCTGAGTTCCATCATATCTCTTATTATCAAATGAAAACTACATCTATCTTAGCATAATTTAGTCACATTTGTAAATATAATGAAATACATTTTTATTGCCTCAGAGTAAGGTTACGCTGAGGTTGACAATCGTTTGATGCGTTGTGAATAACTTCGTCAGCTTTGTCATTTGTTTTGCTGCTGAATTGTTGTGTTACGTTTGCAGTCACTGATGTACTGTTGTTGCATGTCTTTTGAAATGTTTATGCTTTATTTTTACATGCCGTTACCTGTTATATGACGCAAACGGTGTGCTGTGTGATGTGTCAGATGGGAAAAAGTTAAGTTTTGTTGTTTTTTTAATGTTCCTGATGTTATACAACTAACGTGTTTCACTGTAATACAGTCAGTAATGCCATTGTGTGATGGGTCCTTGCATCCCTTAGGATCTAGTTATATCTAGCTTTTATTTGGCTTTTTATGTAGAATGCCTGATCTTATTTAACTAGTAGGTTATCGATATATGTTTTTGCATATGGATGTTCATATGCTTATATTTGTAGTAGCTGAAGAAGTGCACTAGGAAATGCTGTATAACAATATGTCAGTCGAATGCTAGTTTTTGTTTTTGGCTTGTCTGTTTTATTTTCATAGTGCAGTTTCCTGCTAGCGTATCCGAATGTTGCTTTGTGTAAGTTGTTCATATGTGTGCGTTCTCTATTGCTGCACCCTTTGTACAGAACAGTCTGCCAACTGACTCAAGACTTGGTGATGGTTCAAACAGTTTTATATTACAGCCTAAACACTAAATAGTTCTGTTGCAGCATTTGCATTGCTTAATTCTGTATACTGTTGCATGCCATGCCAATCCACAACTCTTATTATTTTTTATACCCCTGGTAGTATATATTCCAAGGGGGGCGCTGAATTTGCAGGACTGGATTTTGACGGACCAAATCGCAGGGATGTATTTTGACGGACCTGGATTTTGACAGACCAAATTTATAAACGGACCTGCATGATGACGGGCCAGGAAAGTGATAGGCCAACCAAATCGCAAGGCCAACAACTGTTTACGTCACGTCGTCAACCGCGTCGTCAACAACCAGCTCGAGTGCTGCTAACTTAACGAGCAGTGAGAGCAGCGACAGCAGTCCTGCAGTCGACAACATTTCAGACCTTTGTGAAGTATGCAAAGTGCAGAATCGAACACAAGTCGCATTTGTTCCTTGTGGACATGCAAGATTCTGCACTTCTTGCACAGACAGGCTCGTTACCATGGGGAGTGCATGTCCAGTTTGTCGCAGCAGAATTGACATGGTTCTTCGACTATTTAACTGATATGTGGGAACAAGTAGCCGACTTAATTAGGCTGCACTGTTACTGTTGTTGTTCATTGC
>Ga0056128_1005709_pt1 | contig 15667 bp, 8 predicted proteins | sample WorMetLIZISLAND2_FD_71113 | JGI IMG/M metagenome (GOLD analysis project Ga0056128, IMG submission 71113) | Marine gutless worms symbiont microbial communities from Max Planck institute for Marine Microbiology, Germany - Olavius geniculatus... ...
AAGTTATAGGCGCTCATGTTGACCTACCCTAAGTCGACAATGCGCGTTCGGCGTATGCCAATGCATTTGAGTTCGGGCCACGTGACTTTGATGCCGGGGAAATTTTACCCCCCCTCTTTATTCCCCCCTAATTTCCCCCAATCGGACTGAGAGCGCCGGGCGGACTCACGTTGGGCTTTGCCCAAATTTCTAGTTCCTTTTATTAACGCAACTGATATAATTAACAGTTAAATTTTAAATCAAATCTTTTTGATATTGTCAAATATTGGCATTTCATCATATTTTTGCTGAAATGCCCTTATTTGTGGCCACCACAAATTAGACTGTAGTATATTCACAGATGGAAATGAAAAATTTATAAACGTATTTGTCAGGGCTTTTGTAAAATCAGATGCCAAAGAGCACCACTTTGGTAAATCCAGCTACAGGCTGAAAAAGTTTCATGCAAACAATCAGTCTGATTCAAATGCTGCTTGCATTAGCGCACCAAATCGTTTCAGCGTAATGCCCTATGACATCATAAATTACAATGACGTCACTTGCACAATTTGCTCACACGAATACGCCAGGTAGGCACCTTGTACTGATATATGGACAATAAAATTTTTGTCCAGTATATTGAGGCTCAAAACTTTTTGAATGCCCCTCGTATTTGAACGAAGTCGTAATTGACTTGAATGCTCTTATTAGCGGCTATTGCAAATATAGGTTGTCATATATTCACATATGCAAATGAGAAATTCACAAACGTGTTTGTTAGGGCTTTCACAAAATCAGATCCCACGAGGCTCCACTTTGGTACACTTAGCTACAGACTGGAAAATTGTCATGCAACAGTGAGCCTGATTCTATGCTGTTTGCGTTACCGCTCCAAATCATTTCGGTTTATAGCTATATGACGCCATAAATTACAAGGACATCATATCCACAACCAACTCGTTAGAGTTCATAAAGCATGCACATTTCACTGATGTATAGATTGTGGAAAATATTATTGTTCAATATGTCGAGGCCGGAAACTTTTGGGATGACCCTCGTATCCTGAGTCAACCAATTACAATTCTCAGCATAGACTAGATTCAATAAAGTCCAGATTAACAACAAAAGCACTTGTGAAATGACTGAAGTAGAGATGAGCTAATTCTACAATTTCACCTACCTTTATCACTGCCAACTTCTATGAAGCTGTGATCGGAACTTATCGATTTCTGCCCAGCACCAGCTGCAGCCAATCTCTACAGCATAGATAAACACAACTTCAACATTTCACTGTGTTGCAAGGCACTCTATGCCTGGTTCCTACTACTACAGAATTCATTTCCCTGAGCTTCCAGAACAAAATGAATCATTTTCCCCGACTAATTTGTTCACGTGAAATACCAATGTCGGTTTTCAATCACTTGCAATCACACTAGAAACAATGGCGGCAGAACAAATTAAAAAAGTGGAGGTACAAATAATCTGTGAGTAAAGCAAGCAGGAAAAATTCTGAATTCAAATTTTTTTCCGCATCTTTGTTAAATTTTGCACCCTGGTAATTTCAATTCTCTGACTTTCCTTGACCCTCTGATTTTTCCCCAACTTTCCCTGACCATAGGAACCATATCTATGTAATTTAAACAAAAGGAATATTGTTTTAACACAGCACAGTATAGAAATACTCAAACATAACTACAACGACAAAACTGTTGCTTTGCACCAGCAGAAAATACTTTTTGGAATTTAGTCAACGTTCAATTATAGGCAAAAAAAATCTCAGGAAAGTAAATCGGAATGACACGCTGCATGACAGGTAACTGTTGCCTACATGCAAAAATTGAAAAATTATACCCTGTAATTGCACAATCTTAAACAGCATCGCAAAGCTGGAATTTCGAGACAGAATCAGAAAAGTCGGCAGCCACAGACATTGGTGTGAGCTAGTATGATGCAGTCTGTTCATAGTTACAAGTGCTAACAGGAGATCTGATTCCTTCAATCAAACACAGGAAATGATTAACATCCCAATGACAATATGACGGGTGGTCACACGCAGAGCCACATATGGGTTGTCGCTTGGCATAGCGGTAACATGTTTTGTCCGATCCAAAAAGTTAATCTACACCACGCCGGGTTAGTACTTAGACAGGTGCAGGCGCAGGCAGGTAACCTATTTCGGTATGTAATCAGTCGCCTAGGTCAACTCAGCCTTCCATCCCTCAGGGGTAGGTAGAACGAGTACTGGCCTGTCTGGCTGGAGTTAAGACAGGTCACGTTCACCTGTGTCGGTTGGCAAGTAACACTATGTGATCCCATATGGAAGGTGACGCTCCGTAGCTCTGGAATGGCTTCCATTAAGAAGAGCTATAACACCATCTTTTACCCTTTATCCTATACCCATTGTACTCACAAACATAACTGTAAGCTTTGATCTTTTGGGCTAAAAATTGGGAACTCCTGCCATGGAAAATGATAACACCCATTTTATTTTTGGTGTCTTTTTTTCCTATGACTTAAAAACCTATGTGAGAGACAAACACTTCAAGGTCACTCCCTTGACCTAATAGGGTCACGTGATGTCATCAGTCAAACACAAAAACAAGTGCATAAAGATAGGCAAAGGAAAGATAAACAGATTAAGGCGGCCGCATAATAAAAGTAATGGAGAAAATGCTTACGTTAAAAAACTAGCTAACAGCTCAACAACCCACCTTCTGTTTTTTCGACTTTTTCTTCTCAGCTCTCCGGGAAGTCTTGTCAGAAACAATCTTGTCTGTCGCATCACTAACATCTCTAATCTCATATTCACCAGCTGTAGCTACTGTGCACAACTTTTCATTGGTTTGATTGGCACTGGGGGCATCTGCTGTGGGCGCAGCTTCAGCCAGCATGGGAGGAGCCTCAGCCGGCTGATGACTCGGAGTGGGTGGAGCCTCAGTAGCCGCTGGTAAGCTGTGATCGAGGGCACCGACTGCTGTAAGTGGAGCTTCCTTTGGTGTGGAAGGAGCTTCAGCCAGCTGATGATTCAGAGTGGGTGGAGCCTCAGTAGCCACAGTAGGTGGTGACTTTGATGAACTGTGACTGGGGGCACTGACTGTTGTGGGTAGAGCCTCAGTGGATGAGGGCGGAGCCTCAGAAAGCTGATGGCTCAGAGCACTGCTAGCTGTAGGCAGAGACTCAGCTGGTGTCAGAGAAGCCTCAGTGAGAGCACCTGCTGGTGTGGGCAGAGATTTGATGGCTGTGGGAGGAGCATTGGCTGCTGTGGGCGTAGACTCGGTGGCTGTGGGAGAAGCCTCAACCTGTTGACGACTAAGAGCATTAGCTGCTGTAGGCGGTGACTCATCTGACATGGGAGGAGCCTCATCTAAAGCACCTGCTGATGTGGGCAGAGACTCGGCTAGTTTTGTACCGAGTGATTCCTACATCACACACACACTAAAGTTAATTCGTCCTTCATCATCATCATCATCATCAACAGTTCATCAGATAGGACAGACAGATACCTGGCTAACTACAAGAAAGCAAAAGATTACGAGTAGACAACTAGGTCCACTTCCTGGGAGCTCGTTTTCCCTTGTCATGCTTTGAGCTGGAGAGGGTTAAACCCAACTGAGCTAAAATATAACTCAAGTTGGCCAAAATGCCATTGCCAGTACTCATTTTGCCTACCCACAAAAAAAGCCAGGCTGAGTTAGCACAAGTGGCTTGGTCGAATATGAAGACAGTATAAAGTAAATCTGTCAAATTAACGCATTAATTAACGCGTTAATGCATTAATAAATTAACGCACATCAAAAAAATTAACACACATACGTAAATTTATTTTAGTTTATTAAATCCTGCGAAGCAAAAGTTCCAATATTCCGTTAAACTGCGGTTATTTGACAATCGAATAAATTCAAATATCTAAACTATTCCGATGACAGGCTAATAGAGTTCTATGCTAGCTATGACGTCCAGAGATATGAGGACGCCACCAGTTTAAAGGCTGGAAAATGAACGCTACCTGTAAGATATCACAAACAAGTCGCTCCCTGCTAAACATTCTTGCGTCTGCAAACTGTGGCCATATTGCATCACCAGCCCCCTATGATGTACCATTTAGCCACACTACATATGTTACAAACAGTTGGCAACAGATCGTACAATTACTGTGACCATCAGTATTCAGTACAGTCAGCTAAAAATGCTGTGCTACAAAATTGAAAAAGATAATCCAGGTATGGTGAAACAATTACGGTGACAATGATGACAACCTTGTGCTGTTCATTTCCTGCCCTGAAGTCAAGTGACTCGAGAGTTTGGCTCTTCAATTTCTGTTTCTTCCTTGAAGGCACTTCGGTCCATTCGCCGTCTATGCAGTCAACATTTAGATAACAATGCTTCGAGTTCAAAACTTGAGACACGTAGGCACATAACCAAAACACTAATGGATTTTATTGGGTAAACCGCCTTAAAATCCACCAAAACAAGCCCAAACTTGACAGTTTTACTTTCACAATCCACTAATAATGAGATATTTTATTACAGTTAAGTTTGAAAAAGTTTGAAACCTGCACTTTTTCCAAATTTTGGAAAAATTATGAGATTTAGAAAGTATCTGGAAGTGCTCATTCTAATAACAGACATGATTTCTCCTTGTTAAATATTTCAGCCCTATACATTGGGCATTAAACAAGTAATCTGAGCAAAGCTCACGTGACGCATGATAGCAGCGGTCTTGCCACTTTGGCAATCAGTGTAGGCCTACAGCAATAAGATATTAATGCATCTTGAACGAGCACTCAAATATGAGGCAAATGAGACTCCTTGAATTTAAAAGATCGAAACTTAGATTCTTAAACATGTACGTTCTATGCTAAAAATGTTGTACACAGGCTGTTCAGGTCCATCTCCAGCCCTTTCAGTGCAATTCACTCTTAAAATGTGTTTCGCAGCCGGAAATCGCAAAAAATGCACTAAAAACCTCGATTTTGGGGGTTCAAGGTCATTCAAAATCATCGTCGTTGACAACAATGAAAAGCTTGTCACTATTGCTTGTTACGATAAACAGCATGTATGTACCTATCTGCAATCGTTTTCATGCTACATGAGATAATAGTGGTAAAATAACCACTTTTTAGGAAGTAGCGATTTTTGATGCCCGCCTGCACTGGCCTCCTTGAACATAGAAGGTCGGGACTTGGATCGCTAAAATCTACGTTTAATGCTAAAAATTTTATATACATATTTTATATATTTTTCTTGGACAGATGCCCAGGCCATGGCTAAGACGCGCAAAGCATTCTGCTATCACGCGTAAGAACTGAATAAACAAAAATCAAATCAATGGCGTATTATGTTCTGTGACACTAATGAATCAGAAGCATACGATATCATATCATATCGCAACACTTGCTACGGTACCAATCACTGACAGCACAATATGCAAATGGTGCAGAAATACACAGTAATAAACTAAGCGAGAAACTAAGGTTAGAACGATACCAAAAAAGCTACCCGATAATACCCAATACCCAATGTTACTGGGTCGTGCCAATACCAATACCCAATGCCAATACTGATATCAGCTTCCTGCCACATTTTCTGCTAGAGCTAGACATGAGAAGTGAAGTGTGTTGTGCTAACCGTTCTAGCCAAATGGTGTTAACTAAGCATTAAGATCTGCTTGGTCTGCTTTGCCAGCACCTGCACTCAGCCCACCATTTAACGAATAACGATGCAATGTCCTTTCACTCTCTGTTCATTGCCACTCAGCCTATGGCCGTGCCATGACTTAGTACACACTGTACCAGAAATGCTGCAGTGAACAGAGATCGCTGACGTTGATAACAACAGTAGCCTTTCACTTCCAAGTTCCCGCTTCTGAACCAGTGTGACACGTAATAGAACGCCCACTTTCCATTAACTTGCGCACGTGCGGGTGATGGCGTTAGGAGGAGAGGGGATAATTTAACAGTGGCAATGTTGCATGCTGACCACTGTACATTGTACATGCATAGCGTGCATAGTCCCCCCGTCCTAAATGGATGTACCCATTTTTCTGTATTGGTCGTTGCTTATCTAGTGACGGGTGCAGTGCCGACTACTGCACCACTCAGACAGCAGTTGGTGGCAGGCGAAGGGACGCTGGTGGGCACTAAGAACTCAGTGGGCAGTATTGGTATTGGATATCACAGCCCAGAAAAGTATTGCCCAGTACCCAATATAACCCAGTACTAAAGAATACTGGGCAATACCCAATACCCTAATGCTTGCATCGTTTTCACCCTACAAGAAATCAACTAAAACCTAAAAATAAAATGGTACAACAAATATGAGACTGGCTTGGTCATATGATAGAACAAGAAACAAACTCCACTTGATGATAAACATTCAATAAACAAAAAGACACAAAAAGAATTTCTTAAACGTGCATTTTTCAAGCTCAAACAAAATAAGTAAAAAACTAGGTAAGTAAAATATAATTTAATACAGTACATACATTAAAAAAACTCTAATGCAAAGCCAACTGCATTTAGCAAAACCTTCATTTTCAGACTTGTCAGCTTTTGGTGACAACTTAGGCATTTTCTTGTTTCCCTTCTGCTTCACAACCTGTAACAAATAAACATGGATTATCAGCTAAAAAAAATCTTAGCCTAAAATGTTTTTACTTGACAATATAGTTTGGCTATTCTGGTCCTTGACAAGTATCATGGAAATAGTCAGACAGGCTTTAAAAATGAAAACTCCACAACAGATTAATGATCTTGAAGAACAAATCACCCAGCAGTTACTAAAGAATAACAAGAGCAAATCATTCTGCAATGATCTAACAGTTAAGCACCACTCTGGTAGTCATGATGTTTAACTGCTGTTGCTATGTCCATTAGCAAAGAAACATAGTTGAACCACCAGACAAGAAGTCCAGCTGTTGCTAGGAGTGGCCGACTGTATTGCATGCATCTGAAAGTCAGCAAATGTGAAAATAATTTTTTACCTGCTTACATAACTTGCAAACATAAACTTCCGGCTGCACCTTCAAAATATTACTGGTAAAGGCTTGTAAAGCAGTTCGACTTAGTAGGTAGAGTAGATGTCAGGATACCCAACCTACTTGTTAGTTTTCCAGTAAAATGTACTGTTTAGCCACAATACATACAACAGAACCCAAGGCTCAACCATTAGCACAATTGCCCCAAAAAAACTAGGACCACATTTTCTAAACGTCATTTGCCGTCACGCATTATTTACGTGGCACTCCTGTTAACTCGACAATGAGTAAGTAAAGCAAAGTTGCGTATGGTCAACTTAAACAACGAAGCAATGTGTAAGTTGCATTAGCCATCAACGTGTCAAGATAAGATGTTTTCCAAAGAAGTTTTGAAACTGGGGTAATTATGTCACATGATCTGTATAAGCACATCTGATTGGTTGAACTAGTTTACAGAAACAAGAAAAGAAAAATTCCTTCGAAACGCAAATAAAGCTGTCAAAAATCTAAAACAAAAAACTTTTTAGAAATTCATAAATCATCTCACGTAAGAAGATTTTTGGAAAATGTCTTAGGAGTCAGGAAAGTTTCGAAAATGTAGCCTCTACGCAGTAACACATTTTATAAACACCATCAGCTGACCTGAGGTTGTTTCTGTTGCTTCTCAACTATTGAAACTGTGCGAGGTTTGACCAATGCATTTTGTGATAGCTTCGACATTGAAACGTCCAACATGTTGACCACGTGACCATTCGCAACTGCCTGCTTTGCCTCCATATCCACACACACCGCATCAGCAATGTTATACAACATAAACACACCAACATTAGGCTGACCACATTCGTAGTACTATGCAAAAAATTAAACATCTGAAACTTGATTTTGTTAATATATCTAAAAAAAATAAGTTGGTAAAAATTCAAAGTTATTCAGCATGTGACACAATTGCTCATATAACTGTCTGCATATGTCCACTTATTACAACAAATGCATAAATGTGCTATCTTGGAAAAGGGTAACATTGAGGAGCATTCAATTATGCTAAAAATTATCATTGCTGAAGTGAGTGTTTCTAAAGAGTTGGACAAGTAACCATGAAAAACATATTCAGTATTAGTGAAAAATTATGCAATGACACAAAATTTATGATTGGATAATTGTGAAAATCACAGACAGCCATCTTGCATGCCAGTTTTCAAAACAAAATTTGTTAATAATAATTACAGAAATACACAATAATTCCATCCTGGAAGAGGACATTGCCCCCTGCCTGGGCTACACCCTCTTTCGCGATACTGCAAACTCAATTGCACGGTGATACGTTCAGATCGCCGATCTGAGAATCTTGGACAAAAAATGATACCTTCAGATTGGCGATCTGAAAAGTGTGCAAAAATTGATACGTTCAGATCAGCAATCTGAACACTGCAAGGCATGTTGCCATGACGGCATGTGTCTGCAACGATACGATCGCCTATCGATGCTCGTACCGCCGCGAGACACATGCCGTTATGGCAGCTGGCTTACTGACAACCTTAATCCCTAAAGCATATCACGGGTTATGTGCAGTTGGCCAAGTTTGCAGACTTGGACCAGTTGACTCCAACACATAACTACAGTAATGTTACACCAGTGTTTTTCAACCTGAACATTTGGCAGATGCTCGCGGAACCCGTTCCTTGGGTTCTGCGAAACCCCGGTTCAAAATCACTGTGTTACATCTTTAATATGAATGTCCATCTATCACCACGTAACTCTATCAAATACACTAACCATAACCGTAAACCTAAGCCCAACCATAAACTCTATAACACTAACCATAGCCCTACCCTAATAAAATAATAATAATTAATCCTAATGTATTACGTAAGTATATAGGCCTTGCACTAGTGACCACTCCCAAATATTTTTTGCACAGGCACAGTGACAGATTCAGATCGGCTATCTGACAGTTTTGGACAAAAACTGATACCTTCGGATCAGCGATCTGAAAGGTGTGTAAAAATTGATAGGGTAATTGTTTAGAATAGCTTAAACGGCTATGTACCTATATGACATTGGTGTGTATCGGTAGAATAACTTTCGTTATGCATGTTTTTTAGATAACATCTGATGAAATAATATTATTTACCTTTTGATGACCGGTTATACAATTTAATGTAAACGTTAATGCTAGTGTAATAGATGTTCAACAGTTTGTTTATTTTTTTCGTGTATGTCATGCTTAAGTAATGGGAAGAACCAAAATTTTTGGGTGCAGGTGTGCAATATAGACGTTTTTATTGGGAAAATTCCATTTCTATGCCGAAAGTGGGTGTGGCTGGCGGCAAACGTGAGATGTCACGTTATCGAACTCAATTAGTCAACTCCTAGTACAATACAATACCTTTTCCGATTTGGTTTTCTTTGGTTTTGATTTGACAGTCTTCTTCGCGCGCGGCAAAATGTCGTCTGCGAGTAAGTTGTCTGCAATGGTTTCGACTGCATTCGTCGGCGATTTTCTCACCCACAGGAATACGGTTACGAAGATCGAAACCAACAGAACAACGACCGAAGTTAGAGACAACACAAAGTTGTCGACGACCACGCCCACAATAGCGCTCATCTTCGCCAACATCCAACTCGTTCCTTGTCCCAACTATTTATGCCGTTAATTTCGCATTAACGTGCAAACAGAGTAACTTTTCACTACAAAATAACGTCCCGACTACAAATGTAAACAAACGCGTAAACAGATCAGTCTAAATCGCGGTAGTGACGGAAACACCGAGGCAGAAAATAATGCAGTTGTATGGAAGTAGGTGAGGACGATAACCAAGAGCACTTTTGTAGCTTGAGGCTTTAGTTAAGTAGCGCTGTAATTTTACGTTTACTGGACATGTCAAAACACGCTATGAGATGACATAGGCCTACAACGGACGGATGATGCAAAATTAGAGCTATAGTGATAGGCTAACAGGAAGTGGACTGGACAGCAGTTATCGCTCACTGTCAGGGCTACGTTATAGCGAGAACCTGGAGGGACTCTAGTCCAACTCTGCCAACAGGAAGCCCAGCTGTCACTAGGATAGCCGACCGAACTGGGTGTCACTGCAGTGATCGACCTTCAATATGTCGTCCAATGTCGATGCTTTTCGTGTAATCTGAAAGGGCGTATGTCTCTTCCTATTTGTAATTGAACCTTGGTCCTACTCCTTACCATTTCCGAGAGCACAAAAAGTTACTTATAGCTTTAAACTTTTGATTAAAAAATGCGGCCAAACCGCTGCAGATCGAGACATGGTTACAAGTCGCCACCGTCCTATCCGATGGTACCATCGCCGACCCCCGACCCACCTACGACTTACCATCTAGCCACAATATATCCGTGACAGGCAATGACGACAGGCAGACAGACAAGAGGAACAGACATCAACCATACCACTAGATCAACTGTAACTTAAGTACGGTCGGCTAAAAATTCACAATTACAGTTTTGGTGCTATTAGGCCTATCCTACGAGTAGTAGGCCTAAGTATAGGCCTAAGCAAACAAAATAACTAGAGATGCTGGTTTATAGCGGAGAATTTTCTTAAAATATGCGGAACTTTTTGAGGCAAAATATGCGGGAAAATGTGCGGAATTTGACGAAATATATGTGGTGCATATACGTGGCACATATGCTGCATACCGGTATGCCGCATATATGCGGCATACTTTTCCGCATATTTCCAGCATATGCAACTTCGAGTGACGGAGAATCATAATCTTGATCATTAATAGGCCTATTCTGCACAGTTTTGACATTTCCGACTTAATTTATTCAACGTCTAGTTGTAAATACGGGTAATCGTTTATTGCCAAAAATATTTAAAGGTCTTAAAACAACATTAAACAAGAAAAATGCTGAAAAAAATGAGATCACATATGCGGAAATGTGCAAATATATGCGAATTTTTAGATATGCGGCATAATTTTCGCATATGCGATTTTAAAAATGCCATTAGAGCTGATATGCAGAAAATATGGGATATGCGGATTTTGACAAAATATGATGCAATCGCATATTCGCATATAACCAGCATACCTAAATAACCCTTTTAACTAAAGTAAAATTGGAAAAGATTTGAAAGTTTGGGTAATTTTTAGAATTAGTGCTTTATTCTTTTAAGATTTTCAGGTGGTCCATTTATGCAATGCAATGCAAAGGATTGTTAAATGTGTTATAGGCTATACAGACTTGACAAGACCTGGAAAGATCATATCAGCTCTTAAGCTGAGAAACTATTTAACTGGCTCACTAACAACAAATATAGGTATGTAAGTACGTACATTTTTAAATAACTCCAACACTTAAACTGTTGAGAGACATGAAAAAAGCTCTTAGACTAATTACCACGCTCGCCATGGGGCCGTGCCCCCCAGATATGGCGAGCTAGAACCGCCACTGAATACAACTAAATACAGATTGATATATATATTTCCAAGCAATGACAGTCGTCGTTTTTGCTAGAGCATAACAGAAGAGCAAAGTGGTAAAATGGGTCACCTCACTTTGCAAGGAATTGAATTTGCAAGGAAACCGTTCCAAGCGAATGTTAAATTTTTTTATCACAGGGTTAATGTAAGTTACTTGAAAATAAATGTGCAGACATTTGACACCACGTTCACAAATGTTTTCCTTTTTTCATAAAAACGCTTTTTAGTCCTACCGAAACAGCGAAATAACACATATATACATACACCTGCAAAAATCCTGTCATAGCTAAAACTGTAATCAAACACAGCGTTATTATAGGCTACAGCTGTACAGCAACATTCCTGCGCTGGTAGTACTAGCCTAACAAAAACTAAGAATATTTATTACAAAAATGAAGCACTCGATATTCACAAGCAAATGAGAGTGCACAAACTCAAGACGTATTCTGCTGCAATGCGCTGAATCACCAAATGCAGACTGCAGAAAGCAAAAAAAAACCAAAACAGCACCATACGGTAACAGCCTATTGCTACTACACAGTAATTCGACTTCTATTAAAGTCAATACGTCAAGACAAGCAAAAAACGAAGCAATGTTTTAATTCACGTTTGCAAACGTTTAATTGTTTTTGTCAGAAAAATGCTTTTTTAGTCCAAAAATTTCTTATTAATTTTATTTTTTTCTGATCGTTTAATTTACTGCACTGATTAACAGCAAAATGACACGAATATACACACACCTGCAAAAATCCTGTCATACCTAAGATTGTAATTAATCAAATGTTACAAGGTTGATTATTACTGTCGCTAATGTTAACACAACGAACAGGTAAATTACAACAAAATGGGATAAAAAATATCCAGGTGTCGCAGAGACCGGTTGAGGAAACGTCCGCAGCAATATGTGAAGGGGAAAATATTCTACAGCCTAGATTTCAGGTAGGAACACACCGGTGGCTTGAAGTTGATTACCGTAGATATCTGAGTGGAGCATTAAAGGTGGAATGAACATGCAAGCCTCGCATAGATCAAACGATTCACGATATCAGCCTCAATCATTCCAGTGGAAAGTGATCATGTTGAACACTGTGTTCAAGTCTTTAACATAAAAACTGTTAGGGTTGAAAACTGCTTTTGAAAAGCCAAACCCAGCAGGTTTTATTGACTTGGGGGAGTTTATTAAGTTTGTGGGTTTTTGTTGGTGTTTGGGTTTTCAAAAAGCCCCACTTACAGTTACACCTTTTGTAGCTGAAAAAGTCTTTTGGTTGACAAACACCTTGCTCACCAGAACATAGAATATCCAAAAATTTGCATGGTCATCGGTTTAGATGTTTCACAAGCTAAACCATGCAATAAAATTTGCACCACTGATGGAACAAGAAACTGAAACTGGATAAATTTTTGGTGGCTTTTTAGTGGTTTAGCCAATAAAACGCACTAAGTTTTGAAGTAAAATAAGCACAGAATCATGCAGATTGATCACTATCATCAACACTAGGAAGGGCATCATGTTCTAAGTAACATCAAAGATGAACGCACAAGATGCTAGAAGTGGTGTTGACTGCAACAGTTCTACCAGTAACATCTGTACAGATATTCAATCCTCTGTCTGTCTCTCACTTAGAGAAATGGATTGACAAATCCCAGTTTAATCAAACATCTCTTGAAATGGTGTACAACATACGCTTTCGACTTGTAAAATTCACCACATGAGCCACAGCAGAAATGCTTAAAATCCGAGTGCATCAGCTGATGAGATCTAACTTCACTGGCTGTGTAGAAACACTTTGGACAGTCGCTGCAAACATACGGCTTCACACCTTCATGACGAATTAGATGATTCTTAAGGCTACCACTGTAGCTGAATTTCTTCTCACAGATGTGACATGTGAACCAAGTACCTTCATTGTGTGACTTTAGCAGATGTGCCTTGAGTTGGTCACACCATGTGAAACAGACAGAGCAGTGTCTAAATGAGAACGGCTTTGCAACAGTGTGAGTACGAACATGAGACTTCAGATGACTGCTACTTTTAAACATCTTCCCACAGAAACGACAGTCATGAGGTCTTCTGTTGCTGTGTACATGATGTTTGTGTGTCTCTGTAGGGTGCTGGACTGGCAAAAGCTGGCATCACACTGTGAACACTTGTATGGTTTGTCTCCCGTGTGGACTCCCATGTGAGCATGTAGAGGTCCAGACTGGCGAAATGCCTTGTCACACTCAGTACATTTGTATGGTTTCTCTCCACGGTGAATTTTGCTGTGGCTAACAAGATTACATTTCTTTGTAAATTGTTTGCCACAAACAGTGCATTCAAACAATTTCTCTCCAGAATGAATTTGCATGTGTTCTGTTAGATTGTGATTTTTGCTGAAACACTTTCCACATTCTGTGCACTTGTATTTACTGCTGTGAACATTCATGTGTCGACTCAAGTAACGCTGAGTAGCAAACTGCTTCCAACACTGAGTGCATGTGTACATCTGATTGGCAGCATGTAGTTGTTCATGACGATTCAAATGATGTTTCTTCATAAACCGTTTGATACACTTTACATGAATACGGTCTTGGCTGTTCATCATGTGCTTGCTCAGTGATATCATTACAATCAGCCTCAACCTTCACCTCTACATAGCTTTCACCTGTATAATATGCACCAGATTAATTCTTGCATGCAGTTAATTACCTCCGCCAAGGAGGTTATGCTTTTGCCGGTTTTTACGCGCGAAAGCAAAATGCTTCGCACGTCTTTGCCATCATCTGGGCATCTGTCCGTCTGTCTGTCTGTCACACTCGTGATCTGTATCAAAATGGTGCAAGCTAGAATCACAAAATCTTCACTGTGGGCTGCCCCAAAGTCTCTATTTTATCGCGACAAAATTTTATGCCACTGGGTGCAAAGGTTTCCCTCAAACGAGGGCGTCAAAGAGGAGTACCCCCCTAAAAAGACGTCATTTTGCCGTTATTGCCTCGAATAATGTGAAAATGGTGGCAGATAGGTACATACCTGCTGCTTATCATAAAAAGCACTGGTAACAGGCTTTTTGGATTTATCAACATCGATGACCTTGAACGACCTTGAACCCCTCATAAAAGGTTTTTAGTAAATTTTTCGCAATTTTGGATGCAGCGCACTTTTCAACACTGAATTGCGATGAAATGGCTGGAGATAGACCAAGACAACCTGCGTATGAAATTTTTAGCATTCAACATAAATTTTAGCAGTTCAAGTCCCGACCCCCAAGGTTCAAGGAGGCCGGCGCAGGTGGGCGTCAAAGACAGCTACTCCCCTAAAAAGTAGTTATTTTACCGCAATTATCTCACGTAGCGTGAAAACGGTTGCAGATAAGTACATACAGGGTGGGCCAAAAAAACCGGACCTGTTTCAGCGTTGATAACTCAACGATGGTTAGTGGTGGAAAGACGTGTGATACGTCAAAAGTTTCAGAATACTGCAAAGAATAAATGACAAATTTGCATAGTAAAGCATTTAAATATTCTTTACTGATTTGCATAAATATTCGTCATCCCCGAAATTCTGCTAAATTTGACTGTAACATATGGATTTTACATGGATATTTAAGCTTTTATAACTTAGCAATGTTTGTTGATGGAAAGGTGCGTAATATGCCAAAAGTTTCAAAATTGTGTACAGGAAAAGTGTACAACTTGCATGTTTCAGCATTTAAATATTCTTTGCTTGATGTACACAAATTTATTTGTCCTACCCCTAGAATCATGCTAAATTGGCAGTAACACATGAATTTAAGTTGATTTTCATTTTGCATACAGTGAAATATCAACAATCGTTAACACATACATTGAGTTTAGATGAAACATAGGTAATTGCCCAGCTTTTGCATTCATAACCGTCATCAGTTCTTTTAGGCAGCTGATTGATCGCTGGAGTCAATGTGTTCAGAATCACCTGCATTCGATTAGCATATGTTTTAGCTGGTCAGTTGCTGAAATTTTGTGACCATGCTATCTGTTGCAATGCCCCCACACTGAATAATTCGCAGAATTTAAATCTGGACTTTTTGGCAGTGAGTTTTTGAGTTCAGTGAACTCGGGCACATGGGAGTGCAGGCAAATGCTTAATTTCAGGGGTAATAAAGATTTATGCAAATTAACACTACTGCTAATATCGGTGTTCAAACAGCGATCATCCTTTGTTATTCTGCCCATATCAAACGATTTATTCTAAAAATTATTACTGGTAAACAAAGTAAATAAACACAATATGACGTA
>Ga0056128_1005712_pt1 | contig 15660 bp, 8 predicted proteins | sample WorMetLIZISLAND2_FD_71113 | JGI IMG/M metagenome (GOLD analysis project Ga0056128, IMG submission 71113) | Marine gutless worms symbiont microbial communities from Max Planck institute for Marine Microbiology, Germany - Olavius geniculatus... ...
AAAAATCGGTAAGCGGTCATGTTAAAAAATCTATAACTTCGTCATTTTTCAATGGAATCAAATTTTATTTGGCACTTCGCCGTAGAACAATTTAGTAAGTAAATCTGTAAATTTTCAGGTTAAAATGCTAAACGGTTGCTGAGAAAACAGCAAAAAACTTTAGGGGCTACTTTTTTCTGCCGCACCCTGTAGTTCGGCCGGTAGTCGAGATTTAAGTGTAGTTTCCGTCCATCGCAAGTTGCAACGCATTCAACGCACGTACGCAACACAACGGACGCAACAAACACAACGCAAAAATGGAGCAGTGGACATTGCTTCTATCCTTGCGTTTTGGCCGCTTGCGTCAGTTGCGCGTGCGTTAGTTGCGTTCGTTGCGGTGGATGAAAAATAAGCTTCAGAGCCTGCCTACATGTGCGACAAAAATATGGCGCGGGTTACATACAGTGTAACTGTCAGTCAACTATTTATTTATTCATCTATTTTATGACAGAGCATCCATTACAATTTACAATGTAGCCTCACATCACAATTGGACAACAAGGCACAAATAAATGGGCACTAACAGTTGCCCGGCTAATGCACAAAAAACTAACACACAAGATACGCTACTAACATGGCTTGTAGCATCGCAAAAATATGCCGAGAAGTCAATGTCATTAAGGATTGGCTGAAAGCAGCCTGAGAAATAAGCAGACCGTGTCAGGTCAAAAATTCCAAGTATTGACAATTCTGCATGAAAAAAGTTTTGGCGAATATTTTTGCTAGACACGTGTCTTGTATAGCTTGCAAACGTGGCTTCGTGTAGAATTTGGCAGCGCCATCGCGCCGTCGCATAAGACGCTTGATTGCACAGCCAAACTCGAGTTGATTCATAGATGCACTTTACATTACCTAGTCCAGTCTCGTTTTTCTCGCGAGGTTTTGTCGCACATCTGGGCACCTGCTAACTGCAGTTTGAGGCGCGCACGTGAAACACTGATATAAATCTTTCAAACCTGCCAATATCGCGATGCCAAAAATGACCTACTTGTGACACTGTGTGCACATTATTTTAGCTTCGATATGATCGGCCGTCAACGGCCCAACACGAACAAAGTTTCGGGCCAAGTCGGCTGGCTCGACTGAAAAAAAAAACGGTCGAAATTTGAGGAGAAGATAGACTAGATAGGCTAGACTAGATAGGCGTATAGACGTATTTTCTATTATTAATTTATTAACTACACGCTGTAATGCCTGCTGTGATTTACTGGTGTAGCCATAGGGGGAGGGGCACTGGAGTTATGTGCCCCCTATAGACCTATACCCAGTTACTCAAAACAGTGCCAAAAATTCACCAAAACACGTCATTTTTACACACAAAAAAATCTTAAATATTTTTGGGGAAGGGGCACAGCCCTCTACCTAGACCCCTTCCCCGTGGGGAGAGGACACCCCTTTCCATACCCTACTCCTCAAGTGCCCTCACTACAACTAGATTCTGGCTACCCTACTGCTGTTACTCTGGTGTATGCCAACGCTGTAAAATTGCCACAGGTATGTTACAGGGCTCTGTGACCGTTAATTCGTGCACAGGCTTAGCCGTTCATTAAACATTCAGTAGGTCTACTAACACTTAAGCTAACATATTCAAACTTGCTTGTTCGATATAGGCCTAATCTGTGCCATCATTTTCTGCCCACGGCCACGTCAAATTGCTCAGTGTAAGGCGGTGCAGTTACAAATAGGCTATACGTATCAAGCTATCGTTTGCATTGTACCGTACGTTGTTAGGCTTAGGCTATTATAGCTACTGCATCGATGCTTATCAAATACGGTGTGTAAACTGCAGCTCGATCTGCTGATAATGCTTTAATAATGATGATAATTTCACAGATGAAGATCACATTTTCTTTTTTCTTGTGCGCTTAAATTTGCCCTTGCTCTGATTCGAAAACTCGGCTGATGCAAATTTTAATTCTTTATACTTTGCAACGTGGTGTGTATCGACGCGTTTTAGGCGTGATGAAATCGTTAATGACATTTTCATTGCAGGTTTTCACAGAGCGTGTCAGTGGGGGAATGTTGACAAGAAAGCCCAGCTGTCGCTACGATAGCCGATCGTACTGATTATCAGTGACCTTCAAGTTCATCCAAGGTCGATAATATAATTTTCATGTAACTTGAAAGGGCGTATACCACTTCCTATTAATGATTACTAATCACTAATAGAAAGTAGCATACGCCCTTTCAAATTACTATTAGGGCCTAATCATTGATTAGGCCTTAATAGTAGGCCTAACCTTGGCCGTAGGCCTATCTCCTAACGTTTCCGAGATATGGCCAGTTTTTCGTTAAAAACGCACATTTTTTCCCATTTCATTCAACCCCAAATTTGAAAAAGTTGTACTTGCACTAGATCCTGGAAACAATAAGAGGAGCAAAGTAGGCTATACCGATCACTATTTTGAGTGTTAGTGTGTCGGGTAACGAAATGTGTGATTCGATGATGGCAGTAATCTATACTAAAATAGCTCTGTGACAGGTTTCCCATAAATGCTAACAAGCAAACCGTTAACTTTTTTTAATTTTGTGTTTGGCCTAATTCTTTATCTGTTAGCGCCAACCCGCAGTGATGTTGTGACAATAATTTCTGATTGATTTTGTGACATTTTTCGTACTATTTATTTTTGCTTATGATTTACAATGTCATGGCTAACACGTCGCACAGTACTAGGCAATGGCATACCAAACAGACGCACCCTTTCTCAGCATTCACATCGTCTCGACATGCTGTCGTCACTCTTTTCTGTCTTTTGTCATGTTGAGTCGATCATTTCAAGACACTTCAATGATAATTCCATTCAGACTGAAGCAGATAAAGAACCGATTGCAATAGCACCGACACGTGTGGGCAAACTGCCAGTGGCTTATTATAAAAAGTACAGGGTGGGCCAAAAAAAAACTGGCACCATTTTTGTACGCTTTATAACTTCACCAAATATTTACCGATTTTTAATCATTCTTTCACTGCCAGGATCGAAAAAAAACAATTGTAATAACGCTATTAATGTGACCATACCAAATCTTAAGTGTGTTCTACAGGTGCCAATAAAAAAACTTAACGCTATGGGTTCCAGTCGACTTGTAGAACACTGGGAACATTTCAGTGAACTGCAGGGAGAATATGTTGAAAAGTAACATAATTGTCAGAAATGTGCGATTTACTGCAGTTGTATTAAGGACATAGTCCTGGAACTTATTGAACGCCCCTAGCTCTTACGAGTAGGCCTATAAAAACCCAAACCGAATGCGATAGCTTCGTTAACCATTGTCTGTTTACATTGTTGAAGCCCATTATAGATGTTTATATTTTATTTTTGGCATTTACGGTTGTTTTATGCAATAAAAGATTTACTGATTTATTTACTTACTTACTTACTCAATATCTTATCGATATCGTATCGAAATTCTTATAATCACCCATCACCAGAATAAACCCAAACAGCCTTGGACATGAATGGGTGTTTTTTAAATCGCCACGCCACCGTTCTTCATGTGTAGTCATGCAGTGTTACCAGGTACTGCACCGTATGACATTTGCACGTTGTTGCTTGTTCGTGCAAATATCTGCAGATCAGACTGAGGCGAAACCAATACCGGGTAGGCTACAACCACCGCGGTTGCCATGGTAGCCTAGTTCGCAGTGCTGCATGGGCGGTGCTTAGGACTGTAAAATTTTGATCCGTTGAGTTGACAATCCGAAATTCCGCAGATGACCTCCAGTTCGCGCTGTAAAAGTTAAAGAGCGATGTAGGCCTACATGCTTCTTCAATCGTGTTAGCTGCAGCTTAATTGTCACGGTGTCAACCGACACAGTCATGTGAACGCGTCCCGCCTTAACCGCAGCCAGAGAGGCCGGCAGTTGATTTGCCTACCCACGAGGGATGAAAGGCTGAGTTGACCAGATTATACGTTGAGACGGTTTATCTGTCGGCAGACAGTTGCTTATCATTTCTTTTTAGCATCATCATCATCATCATTATAATCAGATGCAGTCCAGATAAGTAGGTGATTGTTAGCTGTTCACTTCCAGTTCTGCAGTAGCCCTATCATCAGCAAGTGAGGTAAGCCTAGCGTATTGTCTTAGCATTAAACATTGTTGACATTCGCATGACGGCGACACGTCATTCGAGTTTCCACAAACATGGAAGAGGTAAGCCTATGCTATGGTAGGCCTACTACAAACTGACAGTCTATGATTGATTAATATGCCTGTTAGATGTTTATGTCCTATCTTACACTTTACGTGATTTTACCAGTGGTCGGCGCTGATTGCTGTTCTAAGACCAGACAATGACAAAATAATTCCGATAGGCCGTCAATAGTAATCACGGTTTGGCCGTAATTTTAAATGCACTCACCCCACGAACCCCAATCCACCGTATTATATTCTAGCGTTCATTGTGGCGCTCGATATAGCAGCGTCACCATAGCGTCTATAGGACTGTATTCACTCTAAGAAATCGTTAAGGGTCGAGAATGAAAATTAGGTTTTCTACGTACTTGTCACTCATGGCAACTTGACAAGTTTTTGAGCAACGTATATTTTATTTTCGAATGCTTATCTATGTTTCTGACGTTGACCTCTGACCTTTTGTAGCAGACGATAAGTTTTTGTTGTGATTACAATTCATATTTGTCAGTGTTTATTGTCGCCACATACTAAGTGGAATTTAGTATCGTTCAGCTACTAGCTACTTTCCAGTAGTATACTTTGGGCAGTGTGTCCAGGCATTTTGTCTAAATAAAAAAATATCCGTTTGATAAGATTTGATTCAGGTATCAATGACGACCCTGGACAACTGCCAATCTTGTCGGGGAAAAACCTATTTTCAGTCCGCCCCGGACTGACCTAAAGTCTAAACTAAAGTCTTGTGGAGTTATTATATTTAATACGGTCAGAGAACCAACCGTCCGCAAATCCCGCTAAACTATAATGGTCAATTGACACCTACGACACAACTCAACTGAACTCAACTATCGTGACTGAGCGACAGTGCTATGACGTCACTAGCATTGTGACGTCACGCTGCTGAGCTCAGACCATGCGTTGTTTGCTAGCCAGCCTGGCTGAGCAGTTGAGTTGAATTGAGTCGCGTTGGCGTCGTAGGTGAATTGGTTATAGGCTAGAACTGCTGCGGATTTCGAGTCCGCGCGTCGTCATGGCACCGCAGACCTCCGCCTGCTGCTGCAGCCGCAGAGTTGCTGTAGCTGCGGCGCGTGCTGCTGCGGCGGCTATTTTTGCGTCTCAAACTAGCGACAGACAGACAGACAGACCTAGTGGCTTGCTATAGGCTGCCTGTGTATGCGGGGTAGCTGCTGCTGCTGCTGTTGCTGCTGCTGCTGCGCCAGCTGCTGCGCTGCTGCTCGCTGAACGAACGGAAGAGAGCGTACGCAGGCCTTGGGTTTTTAACCCGTTCGAAATTAATCGCCGGATAGAAACCGGGGTAATCGCGGCGACCGACCGACGAGCGTGGCCGGCAAGGCGGCGGGTTTTTTGGAGAATTGTTCGCTCCCCGGTGGAGATCGCAGCATTAGCAGCAGCAGAAGCAGCGTGCGTAGCCTGGTGCTGTATAGCGGTGTTTGACATTGAGATCGGGTGAAGATCATTCACGGAAAGCATCGAAACTATGGCGCAGATGTTGGGTCCGAGCGGTTCTGCGGGGGCTCTGGCCGGAGCCGGTCGAGGTCACCCGTCCAGCCCTCCGGCGATCACCGGCGGTGCGAGCGGCATGCTGCTGACCGTTCCGAGCTGGTCTAGCGGGGTCACTTTCATCTCGGAGGGTTCGTACGTCCAGCAGTTGGCGTCGGCGTTCGCCGGCACCCACCTGGAGTCACTGTGCGAGCTGGACATCGATTCGCCGCCGCAGAGTCACCGCATGTCGGCCATCATATGCACCATCGGTCCGGCCTGTCGCAGCGTCGAAATGCTCGAGAAAATGATCCACGCCGGTATACGATACGATTCTGACTGATTGTGTAAATTACAGTGTCATGTAGTATTGATCAGTAGGATCCGAATGTCATTTCTTCAAACACCGTTTTCAAACAGTAGGCTACTAGCGTAAGCAGCTCTTCCAAGATAAGCATGCAGCGTCGTGAGTTAAAGAAGGTAAGTGCAACAAAAAGTTGCAATTATTTTTGACAGACACTGCAAATTTTTGTCAGAAAAAAATATGGGTGCTCAAAGCTTTAATTTTGACCCTATATTTTACTTCAGATGGGTGTTTAGCCTGAAATTCTGCATTGTTTGACGACAGTTCAGACTGACTATGGTATTGATTTGTAGGACCTAAATGTCTTCTAAAACAGTGGCGTAGGCAAAGAGGTGCAAATGGCATATCAAGGTCATTTAAGTTTAAGCATTTTAAGGTCGTTGGAAAGCCGCTTTTTCATTGCGCCATATAGTAACGTTGGCCTAAAGTTTCCGAAGGTTTATGCCCCCGAAATGAAAATACTCCGCCTATCCAATTACTGTCGTGCCACTGTTTCGCGTGTGGCTTAATAGTGCGTCGGACTGGTGACCTCGAGGTTGCTGGTTCGACTCTCGACTCCCACCCTAAAAAGACGTTATTTTACCACTGACAATTAACAACCCTGGGCAAGCTGTTCACACGCATGTGCCTCACCAAGCAGTATAATTTGGTACCGGTCAAGTGGTGTCGCACTGGCCATGCGTCACGGACTCAAGTGGTCTATCCACCTACGTTCTCAACGGTCATAAAAAGGGAGATGAGCATCCCGTCTACCCCCTTCTATATGGCCAGTTTTCCGTTAAAAACACACATTTTTCCTACCCCCTTCATTCAACCCCCAATTTGAAAATGTTCCCCTTGGAGTAGATGGCTGAGTTTAACACCTGTGGCTAATTATTCATGTGAAAAATTTTTAATGTCTTACGTACCGTTTAGCCACAATGACGCCATTTACCTTTACTGCTTTGCGGCAGGTCTGAACATCGCGCGGATGAATTTCTCCCACGGTTCGCACGAGTACCATCTGGAAACGATCAACAACGTACGCAAGGCGGCAGCCAACGTCGGACAGCCCATCGGCATCGCTCTGGACACGAAAGGACCCGAGATCCGGACGGGCGTCATGAAAGCCGGCGTCAACGCAGAGGTCGAACTGAAAGCTGGGGACAAGATTATGGTGACCATCAACGACCAATACAAGGAGATCTGCGACGAAAACTGGCTCTGGGTCGACTACAAAAACATCATCAAGGTCCGTCCGACGACTGACTCTATTCCTCTAGTCCTAACTAACTCATAGTCATTATTATTTCGACTATAAAAACATCGTCACGGTGCGCTAGCTATTAAGGCGTGTACAAAGTGACAGAACTGATCTGAGCTGAACTGCGCCGGCGTATATTAGTATATTTCTTAGTCACAACTGTGATAAACTAAAGACGCATACAAAGTGAACAAAATGAATTGAGCCAAAATGAAATTAATACCCCGTTTACACGATCAAGCTGGCTCGACGAGGTGGCTCGATGTTTGCTCGATGTCTGCTCGATGTTTGCTGGACGTTTGCTCGACGTTTGCTCTTTGTCTGCTCTATGTTTGCTCGATCGTGTAAACGGGGTCTAAATGAAATCATATAGTTCTATTGTTTCGGTTTATTTGATTTTAGTTTTTAAGATTTCCGTTCAGTTTAGTTTTTTTACGTGCGTATTAGCTATGGTAATTCTGTCTTGGTGTCTGTCTTGGTGTCCGTCACGTCCCGGTACCGTTTTAAGACCAGGTAAGATAGAGACTTCTGGTTTTCATCGTATGGTAGCCTAAGGTCTCTAGTATTTTATGACAAATTTTCACGCTGCTGGATTTAGGGGGTCCCCACAAACGAGGAAGCGAAAGAGGGGCACCCACCCTAAAAAGACGTTATTTTACCGCTATTGGCTCGTCTGCCGTGAAAATGGTTGCAGATAGGCACAGACATGCTGCTTATCATAACAAGCACTGCTGACGAGCTTCTTAGGAATGTCAAGGTCGATGACTTTGAATGTTTTTGAGCCCCCCCCCTCAAAAAAAATAAGGAGTTTTAGTAAATTTTTCGCGATTTTGGACTGCGACGCTCATTACAAGAGTGAATTGCGCCCAAAATGGCTTGAGATAGACTAAGACAACCTGCGTATGAAATTTTTAGCATTGAACGTATATTTTAGCTGTCTAGGTCCTAATCTTCTACGTTTAACAAGGCCGGTTTTAGTGAATTTTTGCGATTTTTGGCTGCAGAATAGTGAACTGAGACTAAATGGATGGACATAGACCAAAATTACTTGTGATTAGGAACTGCTATGCGCTCTGACGCGTCTCACGAGCATTAGCTCAGATTTCTTGTTTTAATATCTGTCGCTTTGTATACGCTTTTAGTCTTGCTGCCTTAATCTGAATCTTTTATTGTGTTTTGAGTGACAAGACTGCCCAATAACTTCACGGGTGCATCCAAGCGTGGCCAAACGTATAATATGACAGTAACTTTGTGTCAGACCTTTATCTTTTATCAGCGCTATGCACATATACTGCGATCTGCAAAGTGCAATATTGCTACCACAAGTTGTCTGTCTGTCCGTTCCTCTGTCTGCCATGATTTTTTGGCTAAAAATCTCATATGTAACGTATAACTAAACCTAACGAAGTTTACCAATTTCAGCGAATAGTGGGATGATTAGACGAAAGCTAGAAGATGCGGCTCTGTTTGCCAAGCGATAGCTGAGCTTGTATTTTAGGCCTATAGTGTCTATGGCACGGGTTATCGTGTGTCCGTACGTCTGTCTGTGTGTAACGGATGTACTGTGGCTAAACGGTGCGAGATAGGGTCTAGGTTGCTGTTGATCACTATAGTAGAAAATCGCATACGTCCTTATCAGATGAGATGAAAATCATCGACCTTGGATGACGTTGAATGCCAGTACTGCAACAGGAACTGTATATAGGCTGTTGCGCGTTTTCCTTAGCGACAGCTGGACTTTTTTTGTTTTGGTTTGTTTTCAGGTGGTGGACGTTGGCAAGTACATCTACGTGGACGACGGTCTAATAGCGCTACAGGTTGACGAGAAGGGACCGGACTTCTTGAAGTGTACGGTTGAGAACGGCGGTCTGCTAAGTAGCAAGAAAGGCTGCAATCTGCCCGGTACGCCAGTGGACCTGCCAGCCGTGTCGGAACAGGACAAGAGAGATCTGCTGTTCGGTGTCGAGAACGGTGTTGATATGATCTTTGCTTCGTTCATCCGCAGCGGAGATGGTGTGCGTACCATCAGAGAGGTTTGCGAAATCCTCTTTTATAGGCTGTATGTTGCATTTATATACTGCCAAATCAACAGGCTTGCCGTGGATATGGATATCCACAGATATATCTGTGGATATATCCATGTGTGGATATCAGACATCAGCCATCATATGGATATATCCATGGATATTGTGCTGTCGCACAATATCCAGCTGTTGCTGCGATTGGCCGACCGTACCGCCTATATCTGAAGGCCAGTGTCTGACTTCCGGTTGCCGAAAGATAGCGATTTTCCAGGGTGACTGCAGTTCTATACAGATCTGGTGACGTTGCTATACTGGACGCTAAAATCAGTGCTAGGATAAGATACGGTAATTTGGCTCACGCAAGTGACGGCTGCAGGCAGAAGCACTGCATTCCAAATTGCGGCCAAAAAGCTTCAGATAGAGACATGGTTACTTTCAACAGCTTATAGGTAGTCGTTATCGCCCTATCCAACGACGTACTGTTTAGCCACAATACATTTGTTACGGTTAAAGAGACGACTGAGAGACGACATATCGTACCCAAAGCTCAACCTATCGGTCGGCTATAGCAAGGACAATAAAATAATTAGGGTAGGTTTTCATGACAGCCGGGAAATACTTTTCTAAAATCATATTTCAATGCAAATGTGTTTAATTTTTTACTTTTATTCATTTTTAACAGTTTCACAAACGAAATGCCTGGGGGAATGGACGCTCTGGCACTGCTGTATTTCGCGAAAATAGTGGCTATATGTACGCACGATAGGCGTCTGTGGATATGGATATATCCGTAGATATATCCTGGATATCCACGGAAAATCTGTGGATATAGATATGGATATGGATGGCAAATTTCATATCCACGGCAAGCCTGCAAATCAAATAAAAATGCGTATGAAGGAAAGTGGGAAATCGCAAATTGCTACTAAACACGCAAAGATTCCATCAAACAGTGGTAAAGGCGCCAGGCCAAATCATCACACAGTAACTCGAGGCACCTCGAAGTCCAAAAGATGGTTTTGGTTTTCGTCTTCAAAAAGTTGTGTTTACATCACCTTTTTACAGCATAATCTAATTTCGAACTATAATAAAACAGCCCAAGCAAGTTTTGTACAGTCCTGTGAATATTAAAAAACGACGTAGGCCTATAGTAGTAGGCCTAATTACATCATAGCTTTAGTATTGGCATAACCATTATCTGTATTTATATTTTTACTTTCACTGAAAAAAACGTGTTGTAACGTTCTTATTTCATGGCCGTGATCGACGAAAGCTAGAAGAACGCACGTGTGATATACAAACGAGAGACGCTATCGCTTGAGTGGAGTGAGATTGTGGGCACTTATAACACTCCAGACATTATATAGAGATAGGATGACTAAAGGCGCGTACAGAGCGACGTCGACGTAATACCCCGTTTACATGATCGAGCAGACATCGAGCAAACCTCCAGCAAACGTCCAGCAAACATCGAGCAAAAATGAAGCATGCATAATACCCAGTTTACACGATCGAGCAAACATCGAGCAGACATTGAGCAATTTGGAGCAAACGTCAAGCAGACATCCAGCAAACATCGAGCAAACATCGAGCTGGCTCGTCCAGCTAACATATAGCCAGCTTGTCTAACCAGCTCGTCGAGCCAGCTTGATCGTGTAGACGGGGTATAAATGATCTGAACTGAACTCAACTGTCGTTGGTTATTAGTTTTTGACCAACTAGCCAATGGGCAAACAGTAATGTAATGCAGTAAGCACCATCTAACAACGTCCGTGTCTACGTGACTACGGGCATGTACGCTTCAACCAATGACCAATGGGCTCAGTTTGTCAAAAACTAAACCGTGTCATTCAGTTTAGTTCAGTTACGTCGCTCTGAAGACATTTCTAGCTGTTTGTGTTAATAATAGAGTGGTGATTAATGAATGAATAAATAAATAAGTTAGTTAATTTATTCATTTATCGAATATGATGGCAGGTGCTGGGTGACAAAGGCCGGCACATCAAGATTATCTCGAAGATCGAGAACCACGAGGGCGTCAAACGCTTCGACGAGATTCTGGAAGCGACGGACGGCGTTATGGTGGCCCGCGGAGACCTCGGCATCGAAATACCCACCGAGAAGATCTTCCTGGCCCAGAAGATGATGATTGGGCGCTGTAACAGGGCCGGGAAGCCAATCGTTTGCGCCACTCAGATGCTGGAGAGTATGATTAAGAAGCCAAGGCCGACACGTGCCGAGTCTTCGGACGTAGCCAACGCCATCCTTGACGGCGCTGACTGCGTGATGCTCAGCGGAGAGACTGCCAAGGGCAAATATCCCCTCGAGGTACGGTTACAAAAATACATAATAATTATGATGATTGTTGCAATTACTGGGACAGTTTGTATTTCGTGTAAGTTTTTGTTTGTGCTCGTTTTGCTTGTTGCCTTTTCTTTTCAATGTTTAAAGCATTAACCTTGTCTTTGAACTGTAACCATTTTGGTCTCGTCATCGCTCACGTGTGACTGTGATTTTTGGCCGATCGTGCCGTTGTCACAAGCTGTCGTTTGTCGTCCGTCTGTCTGTCTGTAACGCATTTACTGTGGCTAAACGGTACAACGTAGGTGTTCGACGACGGTACCGTTTGATAGGGCGATATAAGCTGTCAGTAGGAAGTAACCATGCCTCTGTCTGCAGCGGTTTGACCACAATTTTTAACGAAAAGTTGCTGCCTGCAGCATCCATCAGTGGACTATCATCTGTGAGTGCTGCAATTGTTGAAGGCACAATGTGCGAATGCCGAATGGTACAGTGCTGAAACAATTGTCGGCAAGTCTTATTATAGCGTTGATTGTAGCATTCGATAGCAGCGTTAACATAGCGCGTATATAACTGTAGTCACCTCTGAGGAAACTTTTTTCTCACCGTGATCGCTGGTCTTTGGATGTAGGCAGTATGGTTAGTTCACCCTAGTGACAGCTGGGCATCTTGTCTGTAGATGTTCAGATAGAATCGCACGTCTGTCCGTCGCTGGTGTAGAGATATGGAGCCTCAAAGATTTTAGGGTCATGCTGATCTGTGTCAAATTGTTTTTTTTTGCTTAAATTTTATTGTTGATTTTGTTGTGTAGCTCCACGTAGGCTGGTGTTTGTTGTCGACTCGTAACATTCAGGTTCTCACCGCGGGCCATTTGCAAGCAACCTTGAACAAGGGAAAATGAGTAGTATATAGCTTACGGGCTACGGGGTGAAGGCTTAGTGTGGCTGATTGGGGAGGTAGTATGTCTTGCCAGCTGCAAACCGCGGGTCCAATTGTTCGCTGACGCGGGCAATGGATGGCCGCATAGTGCGCTGCGGTATCATTAGCTCATGCCAATCAGCTGCCACTTTTGAGATTGTAAAGCGCTTCTGGTCATCAGTCTGACTCACGTAAAAAGCGCTAGGCCCTATAGCAAGTATCGGGCCATTACTTTTGCCGCAAAAGCAGTGGCTTCTATCCTTGTACCTGGAGGACGCATGTTGTGCCCGGTGAAAAATAGAGGGGAGATTAAAGCTGCCCCTATTTTTCACTGGGCAATCTACACCCTTAACGATGAGCCCGAAAGGGGAAGGGGGACTTGAGCTTGAAAATGGGGGGACTTGCGCCCAAATCGACTCCAGATTTGGAGGGATAGAAGGCTTTGCTTTTCCTCTGTGAAAATCGAGCAAACATCGAGCAAACATCGGGCAAACGTCGAGCTGCATCAAGCAAGCTAATGGAACCCCGCCCCCTGGCTCAAATGTAGGCCTAGGCTTAGGCTCTTAGCCCACAGCTGATCACGTGTTATATGGGCCTTCCAATTACAACCCGCCCGCCCTCCTAAAATTACACGATCGAGCAAACATCGAGCAGCTATAGCTCGACGTTCTATGGTAATTAGCATGCTAATTTAATTAGCATGCTAATTACCATAGAACGTCGAGCTAGCTGCTCGATGTTTGCTCGATCGTGTAAACACTCTATTACTGACACAGGCGGTGGAGACGATGCATAAGATAGCGCGGGAGGCGGAGTCAGCGATCTACCACAAGCAGTTGTTCGAGGAGCTACGCATTCTGACCCCGCGACCGACCGACATTACGCACACGGCTGCACTGGCCGCCGTCGAGGCTTCAGTCAACTGCCTTGCTACCGGCATCATCACCGCCACCACCACAGGTAGACCTAGAGATATTTCGGCTTTTTTGAAAAAAAAAGCATTGTTAATACATGTAATTTTGCTGAAAGTTTCGTGAAAGTTTCATTGAGCTAAAATGTTTATGTCTTGTCGCATTAATTTTTTTCTGAAGTTTTAAACGTATTGACGATAAATATTGTAGGCCTAGCCTGCCCAGTTATTCAAGTATTTTTGTAGATTCAGCTGATTAAATATAGCTAATTTTCGTCAAACTTTCGGCTACCTAACATACGTTTATTTGCTTGCGGGGACTTAATAAATTTCTGCTGCTACAGGTCGGTCTGCCATGCTGATGGCCGCCTACAGACCTCGTTGTCCGATCCTAGCCGTGACACGGGAGCCTCGCACTGCCCGCCAGCTGCATCTATACCGTGGAGTCTTTCCCATTCAGTTCGCCGGCGACCGCAACGCCGACTGGACTGAAGACATGGATCAGCGCATTAACCACGCCATGGAGGTACGTGCCAGTGGCGCCATTTCAGTAAATCATTGGCGGGGGGGGGGCTCTAAGTAATCTGGGGAGGTCTCAGTCTACGTAACGTATTGTTCTTGTACTTCTTGCAGCAGTAACACTGTTTCAAAGGTAGGATTTACAGCGACAAAGTTAAAATCATAAATTCCTGAGGAGGTCTGTAAACCCTTTTAGCCCCCTCCCACAAATGACGCCTTTGGTACGTAGTAAACTGTTTATTGTTAAAGCGGGGCGACTGAAAACGTGGGAATAGAAAACGCAGGACTGGAAAATACATCGAAAGCAACGTAGTTCGCGGATGCATAGCAGTAGGCTACTGTTAAAAGGAGTTATGTTGTAGTGACGTACAGTTAAGCCCTGTTCGGTAGAAAACGTGAGGCATTTGCATACATTTACTGATATTAGTGTACAAAAAACTTACAGTAAATGTGTTGTAACAAGTTCACAAGTGTATTATTTGGTTTGAGATACAACTTTTCGTATTCGGACGCCTTCAGAACTTTGCATCAAGTTTAAGGAGTTATAGTGAATTTTTCGCGATTTCGGACTGCGACGCACATTACAAGAGTGAATTGCGCCAAAAATAGCTTGAGATAGACTAAGTAAAAATTTTGCACCAAATCGCATTATTTTAGCATTTAGCATAACTAGCACAGTAAGTGAAGTCTTGAATTTCAGGTTTTACAATACGGCGTAAAATCCCCTTAAGGCCAGATAATGTCGTACTGCATCAAGTAAATTTTTAAATGTCACCAACACTGCATAATAAATTCCCCCTGTGGGCAAAAAAATGTTACACTTTTTTTGTTTTCTTGTCGGAGCCTCTGTTCGGCCAATGAATTGCGGGCATAAAATCAATGACTTCACTGACTGAACAGTTAGTTAATATATTACTGAAAGACAGCCGTAGACAGATGAGTCGCACGGGTTTAGTTTAAGACCGGAACAAATCGTTGATCATTTCTTTAGTGGTACAAGTCAAATCTTTTAGCTAGACATGTTTTCTTTTGAGCTTTTGAGTTGAACACCGACTGTACGTTAAAGGGCATTTTAAAGCGCATTCTGTAGCATGTTAGTCAATCGACAGAAGGCAGCACAAAATGCGATAAATAGATAACAAGACAAAACAGTTGAACGCTGTGCTATAGCAGATGGCAGTTTGGCTTTAACGTCGTTGTTTGCATCAACTAAGTTAATAAACGCCGGGCCCGGTTAGTACTTGGATGGGTGACCGCCAGCAGACTGAGCAGATGGATGAACCATCTCGGTATGTAACCAGTCGCACAGGTCAACTCAGCCTGGCCATTCCTCCGTGGGTAGGCGCAATAAGTACCAGCGAAAGCTGCGGCGTAAACAGTCACACCGCGCGATCCACTAGCCCCATATCCGCGATCTAGCAGTGTAAACTGGTGTCTGGCTGAGACTTAGGAGAACGGACGGAGATGGCGCTGCCCTGTGGGATCATATGGCTCGTGAGGGACTGTTGTTTTACGTTTTATGCTGTGGTAGGTCGGTCACCGGTACAACATCCTGCCAGCAGGATCGCTGGTTGTGGTGGTCACGGGTTGGCGGGCTGGCAGTGGGTATACGAACACGGTCCGCGTCATCAGCGTGCCGGAACCTCAGCAGAAGATCCTCGTGGTCTCAGCCAGGGCGTCGCAGGTCGACCTAGAACACGAGGCCAAGGC
>Ga0056128_1005713_pt1 | contig 15658 bp, 12 predicted proteins | sample WorMetLIZISLAND2_FD_71113 | JGI IMG/M metagenome (GOLD analysis project Ga0056128, IMG submission 71113) | Marine gutless worms symbiont microbial communities from Max Planck institute for Marine Microbiology, Germany - Olavius geniculatus... ...
GGTCAACTGACGCCCTCCAGTCCTTACACTGTCAACGTACAGGCCGCCGAGCCTGTGGTTGACACCAGCAAAGTTCGTGTCACCGACTTGCCTGAGAGTGAGTAGAACGGCGTTGCTGTTAATTATCCGCTTTTTTATGCCCTGGACGTTTATAGTTGTTGGGGAAAATAGACGGCAGGAGAGCACGGGGCGTCAGAGAAGTATCCCGGATAGCTTGTGTGAATTACGGAAGGCCAACACAGCTCAGCATGGCTTCAGAGGACATTTGACGTATTTTCACACAACAACCTAGAGTAAAACATTGCAGCTTGACAGAACGGTATTTCGGTAAAACTGTTAAAGCAAACAAAAAATTGCACCAACATTGTTCATAAGTTCAATAAAAAAAATTTAAGAATTGGGGTTTTTAAGGCATGTACAGAGCGACGTAACTGAACTGAACTGAACTGACTAGTGGCCATTACTGCTTGTCCATTGATTAGTTCATTTCAGTTACGTGGCTCTGTACACGCCTTATAACGGTCGTTGTTGCGTTGTTTTCAGACGCGGCTACCGGTCGTGAGTTGGTGTTTGGTATCGACACGGCCGAGGCAGGACCGGCACCTGTCACCGTGGGTGTTCTCAACCCGACCGGTCAGCCGATCCCATCCAGCGTCGAGCCCAAGCCGGGGGTCGGCTTCAGCGGCAAGTTCACCCCGGTTCAGGACGGACCACACACCGTGGATGTGAGCTACGCCGGGGCACCTGTTCCACACAGCCCTTTCACTGTCAACGCCATGCCGGCACCCACAACTAGCGACGCCACCAAAGTCAAGGTGATTTCTCTTTAGAACGATTTATTAGAGCGCAATTATGACGATGAGGCCATTCCATCTGTTTTTTTTGAAAATATGAAAAAATATTTTAAAGAAAAATATTGCGCTATAATGAACAGGGCATTTGCCAGGCAGGGGCAGCTCAAAGACAATAAAGCGTGGCCTTGGCCTTGAAGAATATGGTTTTCACCTTGACCTTGGCCTTGACGCCTTGACCTTCAGTCACTCGTAATGAACGTGCTGAGTATTTGATATTTGTATAATATTAATATGTCCAGCGAAACGTTGAAACTGTGCTTGTCTGAGCATTTCCATGGCTCAGTATGTTTTGAATAAGATTAAGCTAGCTTGGTGTGAAGTATAAAATTGTCATACTTACTTTACTAAATTACTTACATAGTTGCTCTAGTTTTGGCCTCGACCTCGAAAAACATTGGTCTGGCTTTGCCCTTGATCTTGAGGACCACTGGCATTGGCCTTGGCTTCGGCTTTAGCCTCGAAGATTACTAGCCAAATTGGCCTTGAAAATGCTGGCCTCAAACTCATCTCTGTTTATTGTTTCGGTTTGTGTGAAGGCATACGGCGCAGGCCTGGCAACTGGCACAGTCAGTAAGCCGGCTGATTTCACCATCGACACGCGGATGGCCGGACCAGGAAGCCTTGGTCTGACCATAGACGGACCCACCGAGGCAAAGATCGAGTGCTTTGACAAGGGCGGGGGTCTGTTCGACGTCAGGTACTGGCCGACTGAGCCCGGAGAGTACACGACCAACATACTCTACGATGATAAGCCAATACCACAGTCACCGTTCCGTGCTCAAGTCAACCCGGCAAAAATGGTCGACGTCAGTGGTGTCAAGGTGTATGGAAATGGAGTCGAACCTACCGGTATGTACACTGTGTCTCAAAGCATACCTCCGGGAAATTTGAAAGAAACGCAAATGCACAGTGCACCACATCTCGTTTCATATGTTCGTACTGTACCTTGTAAAGTCTGGCAACGATTTTTATGGCATCGAGTAGGCCTATAGCGTCAAGTATGAAAGCTCATCGTAAAAGTAATATTGTCACGTCAGATAACTATCATGTAATGCTTATTATATCAGAGCAAGTGTTTAAAGTCACGTCACATTTTGAAGCGGTGTCTTGGTAAAAGAAGTATCTACATTACCGATGACTGTGTCAAATTAGATCACGAAAAGAGACTGTTTTGTAAAATTGAGCCTGTCTCAGAGTCAGTTGCTTGCAAGGAGCTTTCGGCATTCCGAAGCTGACTGCAGTGTATTTCAAGACGCGTTAACTTTAGGCTGTATATAATTATCTTATTATATTATTATCTGATCATTTCAGCAATATTTCAAGTTTTCGACTGATGTGGCTGGTGAAAGAACTCGGAAAATCTGTTACCGAATGGCTATTTTTGAAGCTACGAAAGCGAAAAGCTTACTTTTCATAAAGCACGACCCAATACACTTACGTCGTGGCGTATATCGTGTCGGGTTGCAGGCGTGTTTTTGGACGCGACAACCGATTTCACTGTGGACGCCACGTCGATCGACGCCAAACCCGAGGGTCTTGTCAGGGCTTTGATCACGTCACCGACCGGCACACTCACCGAAGCGATTGTCAAGAACCAGCAGAATGGACTCTACCAGTGCCTCTACACGCCCGTTGAGCAGGGTACACATTTCAGATGTACTATCAGTATTAGATTGCACGCAAAATATTTACGATTTTCCGCTCTCATAATTATATACTTCGTGCGGCTTGATGGTGTAACTGCAACGGGCCGAACTGGTAACCGAAAGGTCCCCAGTTTGATTCCGATCCGGGGCACTGTCAGGTAACGACTCTGGGCAAGTTGTTCGCACACAGGTGCCTCGGTCACCAAGCAGTAGGCCTATAATTTGGTAGGCCTACCGGTCAAGGGGTGGTGACGCTCTCTGGCTGGGAAAGTAACCGCGGGCTTGATGGAAAATAATGGCAGCCTACCACCTGCGGACTGACTGCCTAGAAACCGGGATCAGTTATGGCCCTTACGCTCGTTATTGAGTAAGGGATACCTTTACAGGCCAGAAAGCACCGTGACAGTTAATTAGTTATAAATGTACAAAACATCAGTTTATACACGTGTTAACGGCGACATGCAATGACTGACACATCGAAAACAGCAAAAATCGTAAAAAGATGATATTATTCAACAGCACATTGTTTAACTGTCAATGTGCAAATTTAAAACATTTCTATTTAGCGTCGTTTGCGGACTTTGTAGATTTTATCATCATGCAGCATTCTAGGTATAATTATGGATTTTTAAACACTTGCTAAGCTTATAGTGTGTTCAGTTGTTTAGCGCTCTCGTTTAGCAATCTGTATCAGGGTCTATACAGAATTTTTTGATTGACTGATTGATTTACTCCGCTGTAGTAAAGAGTAAGTAATATCTACGTAAGTTAATAAATAACTAAGTAAGTAAATAATAGTTGTATCCACATATCAGACATACGTTTGTTATGCAGGTCCTCACAAGATCGACGTCACCTACGAAGGCCTTCGTGTGCCTAACAGCCCGTTCACGGCTGGTGTCGTTCCTGGTTGCGATCCGTCTAAGGTCAAAGTTTACGGACCCGGTCAGTAGAACAACATATTCTCTGCCAATTTATATTCTTACACATTTTATGATATTGAATAGTGCACTAAGCAACACATAAAACTCAAACGTAATTATCAAGCCCCCCCTTGGTTGTGCCGATTAAGTATTTTTTTAATTATTATTAATTATTTTTTGATTTTTGTTCTTTGTAACCGGTTTATTAGGAATATTGCGTTTCCAGGTGTTTCTTGCTTTGAGCTTACCGTTGTCAATATGCAGCCAATAGAGCTCGTGTCACATTCGTGTGTAAAGAGCAAAAGTGTGTGTTATTAATATAAAAAAAGTTGTATCTTGAAGCAACCGATTTAGTCACTGAGTCGAGTAAAAATAGAGTTTTGCGGGTTTTTTTCTTCCAGTATTCACAAACACAAACATGTTTCGTAAAAACGTTCGCATTTGATGTTTCTCGCAGCGCTGCCCCAGACTCGCAACTAGATTGTAGTGGTCTTACTTCTAAGGGGAGGGAAAGGAAAAAACAATGGAGGAAACGAAAAATGAGAAAAAGGGGTGATGGGAAGGAAGGGGGAATGGGAGAGGAAGGTAAGGGAAAAGGAAGAATAAGACAGGGAAGTCCCCAATTCACATTTTTGGCTGCGCCATTGCTTTATTAGGTCTACTCGCGTGATGGACAGATGGACGGACAGAATTGACCACTACAATCTAGTTGCGAGACTGCTTTGGCGCGTCTTAGCCATCGCAATTCTGTCCGTCCGTCTGTCCGTCACGCGGGTGAATCAGTCAAAAACGGTGCAAGCTAAAATACCAAATCTTTATTATCGGCTGCCTGGAAGACTTTAGTTTCAGGAACCTTAAAGCTTTTTTATAAATTCGGAGGGGGTCACCCCGAACGAGGGCGCTAAATGAGAGGGGGTAGGAAATATTTGTGATTTTTAGCCAATAAGTCGCTGTATCTCAATAACGGTGCGAGATAGGGCCTAGGTTAAAAGTCGTTATATTGTCGTACACTGGCTCTCGATTGCCACCAAATTTAATGATCTTGAATGACCTTGAACCCCAAAATAGAGGTTTTTATGGATTTTTGGCGATTTCGGGCTGCGATACACATTTCAAGAGCGAATTGCGCCGAAATCAATTGAGACAACCGTAGAGAAGTTACATACGAAATTTTCAGCATTGAACATAGATTTTGATGGTCTAAGTTTCGATTATCTAGGTTCAGGGAAATCTGCGCACGAGGGCATCGAAGAGCGGTACTCCCGCAAAAGTCGTTATATTACCGTTGTTAGCCAGTCTTTCGTGAAAATGGTTGCAGATAGGCAGGCATGCTGTCTATCACAACAAGCACTAGTGACGAGCTTTTCATTCGTATCAACATCGATGACTTTGAAAGACCCTGAACTTCCAAAATACGTGGTTTTTATTGATTTTTGCGATATTCGGTTGCAGCGAACACTCCAAGAATGAACTGCGACGAAATGGCTGGAGATAGACTGACAGTTTGCGAACAGGAACTGCTATAGGCTTTCGCGCGTTTCGTGAGCATTAGCTCAAATTTCTTGTAATATATCGTCCTAACAGTAGTTGGATCTGTGATTACTGACAGGACTGAAGAGCGGAGAGGTGAAGAAGCCTCAGACATTCACGATAGAGACTCGCGGTGCTGGTAAAGGCGGTGTCGGGCTGTCGGTGGTCGGACCGACGGAACCAAAGATCGGTTGTGTGGACAACCACGATGGCACACTGACCGTCGAATATCTACCGGACTCTCCTGGCAGCTATGAGATCGCCGTCACGTTTGCCGAACAACCCGTACCAGGTCTGTACCGTACAATATCTCGCAGCTGCGGTCGGCGAACAGCGGGGCACTCGTCGTGCCGCTCACAAGGACCACGATCGGTCGGAGGGACTTTGCCGTGGCTGGCCCGGCCACTTGGAACAGCCTCCCCGTCGACCTGCGGACTTCATCACTGTCCAGAGATACATTTGCGAAAAAAATTCAAAATTCATTTATTTGGCTGCGAGCGCTCTTGAGGTCTTCTCTAATTGGGCGCTATACAAATTGACAGATTCATTTATTCATTCGTTCAATATGCAGGGTGGCCCAAAAATGGCACTGTCATTTCTTATACGTTTCAACTTCAACAAATGTTAACCGAGTTCCACATTCTTTTACTGTCAGAATGGAGAGAAAACTTTGTAAGAACGCCGTCGTTGAAGATCTCACCACACGCCAACCGTTTGAGTTTATATTTTCCTGGTTGAAGCCTTTGTGGGGAAGCATCAGATTTGAGTACTTTTTCAAAATGCATTATTATTTTTTTTGTATGCGGTACACTGATCCTACTGCCAGGTGGCAATACCGATGCTGGCGCTTGTCACGTGAGCATTTCTCAAATTGCATGTTTTCCTATTTATGTTGTATTGTTTTTTTCTATCACCATGTGACGCCTTCAGATTTATCATTTATTAGGCCGCCTGTACGTACGCTTTGTTTTTTTTCTACTTTTCACTTTTTATTTTCCACTTCTCTCCCGAAACCGAACAGTAGACCAAGACCAAAATTGAGGGGTAGGACGGGCAAAGGACGATCCTTATCTGGAAAGAATGTCGCCAAACTTTAGCGAGATGCGTTGAGGAGTTTTTGAGGGAAAACATTTATAATGTCGACAATGGGTAGACTATGGGTAAACCTGTAAGCGACTCGCCAACCGTTTTCTCGCTCGTTCGTAGGTAAATCTCGGTCGCTTTTCTCGCTCAGCGAGACAAGTGAGAAATTAAGTTCTGTCGGAAAATTTATACGTGGTTGCTAAAAATTTTGCAAAATACGACAGTGGATTACTATTTTGTCTCACCTTGTGGATTAAGTATTTTTTATTTTATATTTTTTGCAGAAGATGTGATCTCCATTAAATCACGTCGAAGTCGATTGCATAGTTGGCGTACTTCACATTTGAATGTGTGATAGGCCCACTCAAGGTGAAAGTGGTGGAAGTCTTCTTAAACCTAGGGGTCGATACTTAAACTGCCAAATCTTTGTTTAATGCTAATAATTTCATAACTTATGCATGTTGCCTTCGGCGCAATTTACTTTCGATATGTGCGCCGGAGCCTATGGATGTCTAAAGACGCAAAAAATCACCAAGGGTCGACTGTTCCATGCACGGGTTACGGTTCACCACGAGATTAACTCGAAACTCGGGGAATTATCCGGGTTAACACCTGGCGCTTTGTTTTACGCCAGAATTTGGCGTGGAACAATGTGCGCGAGGTTAACTCGAGAGGTTAAGTTAATTTCTGGTTAGCAAACCGTGAGTCAACCTAAGCATGGAACAATCGACCTCAAATCCTTTATTTTTGGGTTTCAAGGTCGTTCAGTCATTGATTTTTGTGTAAATCGAAAAAGCTTATGGGACTTCTTATTAGTGATCAATATTAAACTCGGCCTTTTTCACCGTTTATGAGATACGGCGACTTATATTTGGGTCAAAATCGCCAATGTTTCGCACCTTGTTCAAGTACTCATTTAACGCACTCAATCGGGATGACCCCTGTGGAATTTCTGGAAAAGCTTTACGGATCCTGAGAGTAGGTCTGGAGGCTAATTTATGGCAGCCGACGATGAAGATTTCGTAATTTTAGCTTGCAGCGTTTTGATACAATCGTACAGTGTGACTGACGGACAGACAGACAGACAGACAGACAGACGCCTCGACGATAGCTAAGACGCGCGAAGCATTACATGCTGTCGCGCGTAAAAAATCATGTGCCGTTTTAAATTTCGCTCGCTTCGACTCGCTCGTTTGTATAGTCGCTCGCTCTCGCTCTCGCTTACAGGTCTAACTATGGGCCGCAAGTCGATTGGTAATGACGTTATATTTTGGTCGCAACTTTCAGTCGGACTTACTGCCATGTTCGGCACCACGTTGGGCTCTTTTCCCCAAATTTCTAGTTGTCCTATATTGTCGTGTGTATAGGAAGTCCGTTCCGTGCCACTGTGACGGATACGCCAGTGATATCGGAATCGCCGGTGGCTAAGGTAAAGTGTTACGGCGCCGGGCTGCAGCCGACCGGGGTTCACAAAGGACAGAAGGCCGTATTCACTGTGGACGCCACTCAGTCCAGCCAACCCGGCGCACCGGTCAATGTTACCACCACCGACCTCAACACCGGTATGTAGACCTACCGCACTGCTGGAGTAGATAAGCCAGTAGCAGTATGAGCTCATACCACTCCAGACAGTGTTGTATCGTTCGCATCGCATAAACTACACCATCGTTGTTTTACGACGCACGACTGCAGCCTAAATATTGTGAATATAGCACCAGTGCGAGCTGAATGCGGTTTAAGCCTCGAAAATCTTTTCGTCTACACTACAGTGACTTAACTTCTATTTCACGCCGGCAGTCATACTGTTTATGTTTACCATACTGTCTACAATAGGATAACGTGCATCGACAACCCATCGGTGCACGAGCGTGACAAGAGCGATAGTTCAAACTACCCGACCTGCCAGCGTGGGATAAGTGTCGATTAAACCGCAGTCCGGAGTGTATAAGTTCGTCTAATGCTTATTTGTCCTACTCCAGATCCTGGTTTAGCATGCACTTATTATTCTGCCTTTTCAGTAGGTCGCGTGACGGGTTTTGCGCGTTTCGTCCCGTACGGGCTTCTAAGTCGAAAACAAAAGGGCACAAAAAGCGAAATTAGCGCAAACATTCCGCAGCCCAGCAGCAGCACTGAGTGATCAATGTGCCGATTTCAGTTCAGTGGTCAAAAGTGAAAGCCACGGGACGTCGGTAAAACGCGCGAAAATGACGGCGTACGTGTTCACTTACGGCTGGCAGATCGCGTGCAATCGCTAGGCGTAGCTAGTCTAGAGGACGGTGGACGACCGCATACGTGTCGTCACAAGGCCTACTGCTCTCCCTAGCGGCTCAGCCAAGTGCCTCAGATTCGGCCACTAGCTAACATTGTGCACTCTAAATATGCACTTTCTTACTTACTTACTTACTTTCGGCGACACGTTGGAAGTTTCAGATTATTTCAGTGGCGTTATGGCACCGTTGCGGCTCAGGCCAGACTGCGATCTGCACGCTGCAGACGAAGGTGACCAGACATAATAAGTTATAGAATAAGTTAAGAATAAGGTAAGTTATAGAATAGTTGAAGTGCATATCCAATTACTACAGCGCAACTTCAAAATATCTATGTCAAATGAGACAAACAAACGGCTAAATCGAAGTCTACTCAATCTAGACCTATTCAGCCGCTAGAAACATGTTTTGCATTTTCACGTCCATCAATTTCATGCATAAACACTTGGTCTATTTATGTCTGTTTAAAAAGGCGCTTTACAAATTTTTGCGTAGGACTATTGATTGATTGATTTCTGTAGGCGTAGTAAAGGAGGCGGCGGTGACAGTCCGAGGCAATGGTTTGTATGACGTGGAGTACATCCCTGATGCCGAGGGACCGTGCAAACTGGAGGTCAGCTACGCCGGACAACCGGTTCCTAACAGGTCAGTCGCTGACGAGACACTATCCGCAGTCCATTTGCATGTAAAAACGTCGTAATTTGGCGAATTTGTATGTAGCTAGGTGATTAGTTAGATCTAACGTTTTAACCTAAGCCTGAAAAAAATTTATGTGCTTTTGGTTGCCGTCCGTCGCTAAAAAAGCCAGCGTCCATAAATTTGTATTGTATTTTTTTAAATCCATCATAAACTGATGTAATTTATTACACCAATGCACATTTTCAACATATTTTAACTATAAAAACTACAAAAATAATAAAAATTTTCGTTTTCCTATCCTAGTAGTAGTACATAATTATTGCGGGTTCAATGTGATGTAAACAGAACTCGGGCAGTTCTCTATTGAAATCACATCTAACAAAGCGTATTAGGCTTAGCCTAGCGGAACTGAGCTCAGTTTAGCTTAATTTAGGTTCAAAAATTCCTGCTTTTACTTACAGTCTGGTCTGGCAAAAAGTAGTGACGGGAAAACATTTTGAACAATTTTTATGATTCTGTAAAATATTACACAACATCTTGGCTTGGTGGATTGAGAACCATGTCACCTGCTGACTGCCTTTGACCGGGATCAGCTTCGGGTCCAATGCTCGTTCCGCTTATGGGTTACCTTTACATTTAACTTTGGCGTAGACAGTTTGCAGTCATTTAAGAATCGATTCGGCTGCACTGTATCGCGAGCGACTGAGTTCTGGGCAGTATGTAGTCTGTTACTCTGTTTGTTGTTGTATTTTCAGTCCGTTCACTACGACCGTTCAGCCAGCCGTGGTGGACGCGCGCAAAGTGACGGTGTCTGGCGTTGGAGTTAAGCCGGAAGGCATCCCGGCCAGTCTACCGATCTCGTTCAAAGTAGACACCCGAGAGGCCGGACAAGCCAACCTCGATGTCGTCGTTCAGGCACGTGTTTGATAAGTTTGTAAATTCGTTGACATACAACCTTTATTTTGTGTATTGTTGACGTTTTGTTTCAACCTATGAGTGTGTTCAGAGACATGTGTTTGATTGATGCTGCGTTTTAAAGGTTTCTGTCTACAGCTTTTGGTGAAAACTAGTCGCAAAACTACGGAGCGTCACCTGTCGTATGGAATCACAGGTGAACGTGCCCTGCAGCCTTCGCCCTGTTCAGGCAGGCTGGTACTTGATTTACTTCCGGATAAATTGAAGGCTGAGTTGGCCTTTATGATCAAGAGATCTTTTGCCTCACAAAATAATAAGCCTAGATGTAATAAACGTGTTTTTTACGTTTTTATTTTTTCCACGTTTTTATACCTTTTTAGTGTTTTACGCGCGACAGCGTGTAATGCTATAGCGCGTATATGCCATCGCAATTCTGTCTGTCCGTTCGTTTGTATGTCTGTCTGCCAGTCACACGGGTGGATCAGTCAAAAGGGTTTTTGTTTTTGTTGCTGATAACGATTTTCTATGGTGTCCTGCCATATTGCTTAATCCCATTTCGATTAAATTTCGTTTAATTCCATTTTGCCTAGGGATTGAAATAGGCAAAGTGAAACTATTTGAACCGGGATAAGACGAAATCACGCCGAAATGTGACTACTCCTTTTCTGTGTATATCGTATAGAATGATCGTGGTGAGACGGTGAGCTCTGCGGTCCAGCCACTCCCGGACGGCACTTATGCGGTGACGTACACGCCCGAGGACGTTGGACATTACACGGTCAATGTCAAGTATGCCGGACAACCGGTCACTAACTCACCGTTCCACGTCAACACTGTGCCCAGCGGCAACGCCAACCTCGTTCGACCCGTCGGTGAGTACCACAGACTCCGTTTATCCAAGTATACTAGATAGAAATTTTTGAGGCTCATGTACGCGTACTGTTTCTGGTAACTTGATAGGGTGTTTACACGATCCAGCAAACATCGAACAAACTTCCAGCAAACTTTCAGCAAACGTCCAGCATTAGCACGTGTATTTTGAATACATTTGCTGGAAGTTTGCTGGACCTTTGCTGCATCGTGTAAACACCATATTATTGGTCTTCTGCCCGTAGTGGCAGGATTATGACAAACGCCGTTGCCAGCTTCTTCTGTCTTCTGCATCTCTCTTCAGAGTGACGTAGTCTGTGTTTCTGATGTCACTGAGCATTTGCAGGCGCTTTTGTTTTCTTGTTGTTTTTGCCCATCATCCTGCCTTCCGTTATATCCCACAGCAGCGAGTCATGCCACAAGATGTGCCCCAACCATCTGAATGTGCGCTGCCGTACTGTGTTCAAGATGCTCTTCTTTTCTTGGATTCTCTATCAACCTAGCTGATTTTTATTTTTTCTAGACCCACATTTCAAATGTTGACAGTTTCTGGGAACACGCGCATCAAATTCGAAGTCTGCATCTTTAATCGTTCTGGAGCTATTGACAGTGAACAATGTGTATCAGGCTTCCAGACAACGTTTAACATCCCTGATTTCGATTTGACTTGAAATTGACCTATTTCACACAGTGGGTAGAGGTTCCTATATTGTCTTTTGCTAGTTTAATTGCTTTGGCTCACGTGTCTCGTCCAGCGACGTCGTGCGTTAAAAAGTTGGTGTAAGAGAGGAGAGGGAGAAGGGGGAAGAAAGTTGCAATTTGCCGAGAGGCAGCTCCAAATTTCCAACGGGTAAATATATGCTCGAAATTATAATTTTGGTCTTAAATTTCCTCAAACTAGAGATTTTAATTTTTTAGCCCCAGCTCTTGTACTTTTGGAAGAAAATTTTTGAACGAGAAAAATTTTTCAGACATGCTGGCATCTTGCGGGAAAGAAGCAATTGCCCTATTTTTCCGTGTGTGCTCATCACGACGTACATACGTAAGGGAATATACGCAGCTTCAGAATATAGCTCATTCAAAAACTGATAATATTTTACAAGGTAGTGTAGCGACACGGTATAAAATAAACACCCAGAAAACACTTTAGAACCTGGTTTTAGAAATTATTTTTATTGCAGTGCAAGGTAACGTCGGGCACAACCTCAAGCACCAACAGGCACCTACGTGCAATGTAGGCCTATTTACACCCTCGGATGCCAAATGGCATCATGTGGCAGCCAGGGGTGCTACTTTCTAACGGTGCACCTTCGTGATCTTTCAACTTTCAAAAACTTCCATCGCCTCTGTATTTATTTATTTAAGTTATTTATTTATTTATTTAACACTGACATTGAAATACACAAACATTTAGGCTATAGACAAATAGGTGGAAGCAAACACAATGACAGCCAAGGATAGAAAAGCTTTGTGTCAGAGAATCACTAAAAACTACCCTAATCAGTATCAATATGTTGGACAGTTTGACAAATCAATACGCAGGGTTGTTAATATTGCAGTATTGTAATTATTGCAATAAATATTACAATACTCTTTAGTATTGCCACAGGTATTGCATTACTGGCTGCATGTTTAATATTGCATATGGTATTGCAATACTTTTAAGGCTAAAATACTGCAGTACTTAAAAGCAATACTTTTTGATGTGAAGTACACTTTTAATTGTGAAAATGCTGTTTAATTACGCAAAGAATCTTTTCATTTTTTTGTTTGATTGCGTGAAAAGGACTGAACAAAAAGTAACATGTCAACACGACTTGCTTATTACTTAAATTCTGGGTTGCCCACATTATCACGTAGTCTGTAGTCAACCCAAAATTTAGAAAAAGTTGTACACAGTAGCAAAAATCAAAATTTATTTGATGGAGGAGATATTGTAGTATTAAAAAAGTATTGCAATAGTATTGCAATACTTTTTTCACCATTGCAATATTTTTTGCCATTATTGCTAACAACCCTGTCAATACGCGTACGATTAATTACGTTTCACTGCGGTTTTCTGCAGGTGAGATAAAGCCGCAGCTGTTGGTCGGGGAGGAATGCTGTGTGACGGTGAACAAAGCGGAGGCGGGTCAGGGTAGTCTGACGTGCCACGTGACCAACACGACGACCTCCACTGAAGTCAAGACAACGGTCATCGACAACTACGACGGTACGGTCAGCATTAAGTACGTGCCGACGGTCGCCGGCACCTACACGATGGACCTTAAATACGGTGGAGTTACTTTACCGGCCGGCCGAATCATTCAGCAGGTCAGAGTTTTATTGTTTTTTTTCTGCACCGTGTATAAGCCACGGTGTTGCTGTGCGTGTGCGACGTAGTTGTAATATTAAACGGTTTGTTCTATAAAACGCGTTTCAAATTTTCTTCTTGTATTTTTTCAACGTTTTAGATTTCTTTGGAAATTAACAGCGAGCGGTTTAGACATAGGATCTACAAAAATTTTTGTGTCACTGATAATATAATATGGATTTTTTTTTGTATTTCACACTTGGGCCTATGATGACAAAATATTGCTCAGTAAGAAAAAAATAAAAAAGCTTATTGCATAGCACTCGTACTCGCAGCATTCTCAACTCTCTTAGCCATATATGGTGGACAGTGAACAATGTTTATTAGAAGTTATAAATGCCAAAAATTATTCGTTTACTAGGTTTATACGGACGCCGGGCCGATGGCACGAAACTCACTGCCGAGACATCTGCGTTACACCGTCTCGATCTGGTTTTGGATGATTACCGAAGACATTTTTTCAGAGTGCTATTGTATGCGCTGCATTGGGGACTTTTCTGGCGTTGAGGCGCTATACAACTTTGCGTTTTGCTTACTTCCTTTTGATCTTATTTACTTACTTACTTACTTACTTGCCGTCGTATACGAGTACATTTACACTTTACGTTTTTACCGATATAAGGTACAGGTCGTGCACGTGCAGTAAAAAGTCGAAGAATGAACTATTCCGCCATAATAGGCGTCTTTAACTTTTTTGCAATTTATTGGCTGACCATTAAGGTCGAGCTTTGGGTACACGGTTCGGTCTGTCGTCTGTCGTTTTTTGTCTGTTGTCTTTAACGCATGTATTGTGGCTAAACAGTGTGTCTTATCGGAAAGCTGTATGAACAGGTAAATAGGGTCGCAGGACGGCTACCCTGTGTTACTACGTCGGACCTTTATTTACAACCCCTCATTTCCCAGACAGGGAATTTATTTCCCAAATGGGGTCAGCTTACTAACTTGCTGGTAGTATTTTGAACGCGTGGTCGGAAGCTTATGTTCGCACGAAGTGAGTAAGAAATTACGTGTACAATTGTAGGCCTTTGGACGCAGGCAATATGGCCGGCCACCCCTAGCAGCAGCTTTTTGTTTGCAGGTGGTCAGTCCAGTGGAGGAGACGATAGCGCCTGTGGCAGAGATGCCCGTCGAGCGTGCGGTTAAACCCTCAGCACAGGCTGCACCGACTCAACTGCCAGACATTATTGACAAAACAACTGCTACAGCCGTGCAGCTGCAAGCCGTAACTACTACAACTCAGGTCGCCGATACTACTACTATTGCATCAGTGCAGCACGCGCCCATATCTCCGTCTGTCATACCAGTGGAGCCAATGCCCAGTCCGGTACCTGGAGCGCCTAGTCCGTACCACGCCGTCGACTTCTGTGTACCCGTTGGACCCGACTCCAGTCTCGTCACCGGTCTGTTTGCGAATTATTGTTTTCATTAGTCGTATTTATTTATCTATTTATCTATTTGTTGATTCATTCATGCATTTATTTCTTTATTTGTTTTATCTTTCGTTCGTTTGTTCATTGGCGTGGCACTTTATTTGAAACACGGCCTTCTGAATTCGTAGGTCTTAAGTCTGGAACTGTTTGACATCGCCTATCGTAAGCGTAAACGTAAACACTCTGCCTATAGTCTTTGCCGTCGTGCGTCTCTGATTCGCTGGTGGCATATGGCTCTGTGCAAATGTGTTGTGATCAGTGGCGTCATTTCAGCCAATCATTGGGGGGCGGAGTCTCAGTTTATGTAATGTGTTGTTTTTGCAGCAGTAACACCGTTTCAAAAGTACGATTTACAGGGGAAAAATTAAAATCATAAATCCTTTGGAGGTCCAGAGACCGTTTCAGCCTCCCCTAAATGGCGCCCCTGGTTTTGATTGATAAACTGGTTGATGCTCAAATCCGCTGTGTTCATTTGCTGTTGTTATTCAGCGGTTGTGACGACGCCGTCGTTGAAGAAATATCGTCCGTCGGTCGTGAGCAATCCTAACGGCACGGTCTCAGTCAACTACAATCCCACTGAGCCCGGAGCTCACACGCTCGAGTTGAACTATGCCAGCGTCCCGGTACAAGCCAGTCCGTACAAGTTCAACGTTGAACCCCTCAAGCCAGGCAAAGTCAGCGCCTACGGACCTGGACTTAGCTCAGGTCTCGCCGGACAACCGACCTCCTTCACCGTTTCCACCAAGGACGCCGGACCAGGTTTACATCTCTCTATCTGTCTCTGTCTGACTGTTAAAAGTTAAAGATAATGCATAGCTCTATGAACATCTTTATTCACCACAACAGATGGTAGCGATTACAACATATTTACAATACAAACAATGAGAGAGAAAAAGAAAAAAAGAACACATATCAATAAACTGACAAATACTGAGTGATCAAACGTCCATTTCAAATTGACTGGTTTAAATTTATAACAACGTTTCTCTATCAGAACACTAGGTAGCATATCTTAACTAACGAGCGAAAAGCCCAAAACTCAGTTCAAACTTTACCGATCTATTACCCAGGACAACGCTGGGTAAGGATATACCAAGGTACGATTGAATATTCTTAACAATTTCAATGTTATTCGTCCTAAATAATTT
>Ga0056128_1005716_pt1 | contig 15655 bp, 12 predicted proteins | sample WorMetLIZISLAND2_FD_71113 | JGI IMG/M metagenome (GOLD analysis project Ga0056128, IMG submission 71113) | Marine gutless worms symbiont microbial communities from Max Planck institute for Marine Microbiology, Germany - Olavius geniculatus... ...
GCCAACTCAGCCTCCTACCCTTCGTGGGACGGGAAATGAGTAGTAGCTTACGGGCTACGGGGTGAAGGCCTAGTGTGGCTGATTGGGGCGGTGGTATGTCTGCTTGCTGCAAACCGCAGGTCCAATTGTTCGTTTGCACGGGCAATGGATGGCCGCATAGTGCGCTGCGGTATCATTAGCTCATGCCAATCAGCTGCCACTTCTAAGATTGTAAAGCGCTTCTGGTCTTGAAGAAGCATGTAAGAAGCGCTATAGCAAGTACGTGGACTTTACCTTTTATATGTCAAATGGCAGGTAACACTCTGTGATACCATATGGCAGGCAGGTGCCACTTTGTAGCTCTCTGAGAGGAGTTTGTGATGAAGAGCTATCTTTTAACCTTCTAATTTGTAGTATTTGTTGTTGGACTACTTGTGAATGCAGCAAAGAAAGGGGTCAGTTGTGTTTGCTTGGAGTATGGTATTGAGAAAGATCGGTGTGTGGTTGGATCTGGTGTTTAGTGTTTGCCTGGTATACAGTGTAGCTGTGTATTGAAGAGTGGTGGGTGTGTTCTTTTATGGTGTGGTATGGTGTATATGATGCTTGACTGATGCAGAGTGGTGTAGAGTGTACTGAAGAGTGTTCTGTGATGTGGTGTGTGTGCGTATGGCGTGCGCTTAGTAAGTCGGCAGAGTCCTCGTCGTCACTGGAGGAAAATCAGGAAGCCTCCCAGCCACTAGTCGTAATTGACGAGAGGTATTCATGGTGGACTGTCTGTGTGCTGTTATTTCTATGCAGTTTGATTAAGACTGTGCAGCATCGCAGTGATGTTTAATGTGGTCTGAATAACAGTCATTATTACCTCCGCCAAGGAGGTAATGTTTTTGCCAGACTTTGTCTGTCTGTCTGTCTCTCTGTCTGTGTGTGAGCAAGATAACTCAAAAAGTTATGGACGGATCTTTCTGAAATTCTCAGGGCACGTCGGGCATGGTACAAACTACCAGTGACTCCATTTTGGGCGTGATCCGGAAGGAATCCTGGATTCTGGATCACTTTGAAATTTTCGTTACCATTGCGTTAAAGGGAGCATAAGGGAACCGCTGGCAAAGTGAATATGGTGAATATGGCCACCTGGCGAATAACATTGCCTTGGCGGAGGTACCTGCGGGCTATGACTGCTTTCTAGTTAGGTCTTGCAGTGCATGTGGTTCTGCTTATCACATTTCTTTGTAGTGTAAACTGTTTGACGGATTCAGATACCATTTGGTAGGCCAACACTTGTGGATTTGAATGAGACAACTTATAAATTTTTCATCTAACAGGTGTCAAAAATGCACTGAGACAAATATAGGCGTACACAATCATTAGTATAGGCTATAGACCTAGGTGTTTTATCCAATCACATTCTCTAGAGAAAGTGCATATGCTACTGATGCATTGTACCTACCAAGTATGTAATTTATGGTGTGTTGCTAGTGTAGTAGCTTTGGTTGAACATTTAACAACTGAAATTTTATCAGTTGTTACAAATTTCTGATGATTAATCATAGGATTGATTGCTAATTTTTGCAGCTGCGTGTGTGATGAGTTAATTACAAGACAGTAGATGTACGACGGTGAAATAACTCGTCTTTTCATTCAGCCGTTAGCAGTCATGTTAATCGTACTGTGTTGGTGTATGCATTGCTCAGTGAGGATGAATTCGCAGCCTCGAAGCGTCTGTGGCGCCGGTCTGCGTCGGCGCCTATATCCGACATGGTGAAGCAGCTAGCCTGCGATGGCTATGACCTTGACCTTCAGCCTGATGACTCGGACCTTGACCTAATTCCTCCGCGGCCGTTGAATGAGCGGCGGTGTCTTTGTTGTTACAATGGTTCGCTGCAGTCCATGTGCATTTTACAGTAGCATCCATCCGGCCTTCACTATCAACATTGTTATGCAGCCGCCATCTTAATAGGCCACATTACATATCGTGCCTGTCTGTCTCTCTATCTGTCTGTTCTCCTAACTGAAAAACGGAAAAGGCTTAGAGAGATCAAAGTTGGTGTGAATGTTTCACAGCGGAGGGGTAACTGGTGTGTAAATTGTTGGTTCAGAAGTTCAACAATCACAGTCACTGGATGCCAGAAACCTGCAGAAATTGATGCATATCTTGCATAACTGCTGGCTGATTGTGCAATGGGGAGACATTTGCATGCACACCAGCACATCGCATGGCAACATCTTAAATGTTTGTTGGTTGTTATTGAACTGGCCTTCTTACAAACTGCCCAGTAAGTTTGCAGTTTTCCACAGCGGACCAATCGACATTTTCCACAGCATCGCATTCGGAACCATTCCACCGATTGGTTTGATAGTCCAAAGTCCATGTTGAATACGTTTAAAATGAATTTCCGAATTTCTGTTTGTTGTCTAAAACCTGCTGCAAACCAATGGAAAATGTGTTGCATGCTGCTTTTTTTCCAGTTCTGCTGAATTCTTCCAGTTTAATTTGGGTTGCTCAGTTGCGATACAGATTTTTTCTTCATTTAATGGTGTATAGTGCATTACTATGGGGCCGTCCTTCCTAGAAGGAGGCCCCATTATGTATCGATGCTGTCCGTCTGTCCGTCTGTCTGTCCCGTGCCTACTTCTTTTTACGTATCGTTTTAGTTACGTGAGCCTTAACTCGTACGGAAAACGAAATTCCCATAGTAAAGATAGGGAAATTGCCGGTATGTACTCAACTGCAAGGACGGCCCCATAGCGGGCGGCCCCTCAACGGCCGCACCCTCTTGTTTATTTCATATCATCCAGCGTCTGAATGTGTTTTTTTCTTGTCTTACCAGGTTGCCATCTTATTACCCATTGCCTTCAACGTCTCCATATGTCATCATTTTTTACAGATGAAATGTTGCTGTGGCACAAATGGTTTGTCATTAACTTTTCTTGTTCATTGCTGACATATAGACCACATTTATATTTGTATAAACATGCATATTGTGGTTTGTTTATGTTTGCCTTTCGTGTATAATAATTTTAACACGAAGGTGCTCGCGCGAGTGCATATCTGCACCAAGTGAATTTTTTTTTTACAAAATAGCAATATAAACGCATTATGTGAGTTTGTTAGTTAAAAATAATCAACTACATTCTTTTTTTCTAATGCAAATAACTATAACCGTAGTAATAACGTCATTATTATTATGACATCACACGACTGCGCATACACACACAGAACGTTAAATCTAGTGGACATATTATCTTTTCCATTCACTGCATTCACTTGGCGTAGATAATAACTTGTTATGATATGTGTTGCATTTGTTGACAGTCATTTGTGTTGCTGTTACTGGTGCAACAGTTTCGACTTGGTATCCTGCTCATTTGTGAGGCTTTCGTTTACTCATTACATGTATATTGTTGTTATTATGGGGCCGTCCTTCCTAGAAGGAGGCCCCATCATGTATCGATCCTGTCTGTCCCGTGCCTACCTCTTTTTACGTATCGGTTTAGGTACATGAGCCTTAACTCGTACGGAAAACGAAATTCCCATAGTAAAGATACTGCAAGGACGGCCCCATAGCGGGCAGACCCTCAACAGCTGCGCACTCTTGTTTTATTTATTTTTAAAAAATTTATACCCCAGTAGTAGAGGTTTCTCGGGGTTAAAAACAAGTTGTCAGAGTGACCAGAGGTCTGGTGCATCGTCAGCTTCAGCAAATGTCTCGCTGATTAAAACAACGTTAAATCGCTGCCAAAGACAAGTGGTGTTGCGTGGGTCTGCCGTGACTATTGTTACAACAGTACCACTAGTCCTTTGGTACACATTGGGAGATGGAAAGCACATCCAGTGTATAAATTGGCCTGTTGCAATAATACTAGTAAGGAAGTAAAAAAACAGCATAGCACACAAATGCATTGTCGATGAGCCTGCCAAATCGGAGGTAAGAAGGCTAGGTGGAGACACCGAGATAGCCTGAGCGCTAGGTATGGAAAGTTTCCAGTTGGTGACAGAAACACTTGCATACGTCCAAAGGAAAGTGTGGCATGGCTGCCGCAAGACCATCAGAACCAAAATGTGCAGACACGGGGCAGACAAACACAGTAAATGCAGCGTAAGGTATGGAACGTAATGTTGCAGCAGCGAGTCTGGATAAGTAGGCTGGTTAGTATTTATAGTTTTGGAGGCAGTGCCTTACCTTACCTTACCTCCGGGGTGGACAGTCTCTTACACCTGCCCAGCGCTGAGGCCGTATCAGCTCGGCCTAATGCGCGTCCCCGAATGTAACCAGAAGGTTACAGGTAGCAGTCATAAAGCCGTAACAGCTGTGAAGCCATAAATAGACGGCTGTAAAGCCGTAAGTAGACGGCTATAAAGCCGTAGTTGGCTGTGAAACCGAAACCAGCACAGAAGCACTGGTAACGTGTAGCAATCTGCCTACACGAGTTTGGTCAGCTCTTAGTTGGCTCTTTGCCTCCAGATTTTAGAAATCTTTCGGGTCATCGGTGCTAAGCCCCACCACCACGGCAAGGTGGCTGACCTCGGTGGGGTGGAGGCAGTGGAGGCACTGCTAAAATTAATGGTCAAAATACTGGTGTGCTCAGCTGATTCAGTGTGAGCAGTAGTGAGGTAGGTCACTCAACTGTTGTCTCTGTCATTTCGTCTGATGTGCTGTTTTAACTTCATGCACAGCTACATCTGTAGGCATTTTGTGACTCGTGCATACAGGTACAAAGAAATTTAGGACAGCCATAGCCAGTAGCAGGCCCAGATGGGTGTTCCCCATCAGCTGATAACATTGTGTTACTTAATAGCTAATGGTAATCAATGCATATGTTGCCATTATGGAGATGAACATAATAAAACGGTAATTGGGACTAGCAACTTTGTGCCAACATTGTCAGCCAAAGCATGTTACTTCATCTGCGTATTATCGGTAGAAAATAGAGCTGTCGAAGCGTTAATTTTTTAAATGCATTAACGCACTGCGTTAATTTTTTAATGCATTAATAATTGCGCTATTGACACACCCAGGCCCATCGAAAGGGAGAGTAGAGGGTAAGTTACCCAGGGCCCCAGTACGTTTGAGACAGCCCACCTGTAAAATATAGAAAGAAACGCATTTTAAACGTATAATCAACAACAACTGCCATCATAGCTAGCATAGAAATCTATTAGCCTTTTGTAGAAATGATTATTTGTTTACAGTAGTGACGGAATGGCAACTAGCGTTTAGTTACATGAATTTATTCGATTGTCAAATAACCGCAGTTTAACAGAATATTGGAACGTTTGTTTTGCCAGATTTAATAAATTAGCATAAATTTATGCATATGCGTTGATTCTTTTAACACGTGTTAATTTTTTTAACATGCGTTAATTTATTAACACATTAATGCATTAATTAATGCGTTAATTTGACAGCTCTAGTAGAAAAGACTGTAGACTGATTTAGGCTCTTAGTTGTTTCTTACTTTGTCAGTTGGTGTTACTTTGAGTGTTACTTTATTGGTGTGGTTCATTGATTTTTAACGATTTTTTGTTTTCTTAAAGGTGTGTGCACACTATATGGAGCGAGTGAGGGCCGTTCAGTCCATTGCTGTTGCTTTGTACACTTGTTAGCAATTGTATATGCAGGTATGTTGTGGAAGAATGTTGTGGCATGTGACGTTTCTGTTGTATTTTTTAAAGATAAATTAACTCTACTGAAGTTTTCTTTTCACCTGTCTCTGCTTGTCTTTCTTGCTGTTAATTTAGCGCGTCTTAGCCCTCGCAGTTCTGTCTGTCCGTCTGTCTGTCCGTTTGTCCATCACACGGGTGGATCAGTCAAAAACAGTGCAAGATAGGATCACCAAATCTTCACCGTCTGCTGCCCGGAAGACTTTAGTTTCAGGAACCGTAAAGCTTTTCCATGAATTCGTAGCGGTCACCCTGAACGAGAGCGCTAAATAAGAGGGGGTGGGCAAAATTTGCGATTTTTGGTCAGTAAGTCGCTGTATCTCAGTTACGGTGCAAGATAGGGCATAGGTTATTATTAATCACTAATAAGAAGTCGTAACTGGCTCTCGATTGGCGCCGAATTCAATGACTTTGAATGACCTTGAATGCTAAAATAGGGGGTTTTTATGGATTTTTTGACGATTTCGGGCTGCGACACAAGTCTATATCATTCACAAGGTGGCGCCACGGAACTGTCGTTATGAGATCCAGATAGAGAATTTGGTATTTGTATATTAACTTAGCGTGAACACTTCAATTTTCAGCTAAACTACTGAACCGGAACTGCTATAGGCTTTCGTGCATCTCGTGAACATTAGCTCAAATTTCTTGTTTGTCTATGCTGTGTTATTTGTGTACTAATGTTAAGTTGATTGCTTTAATTGCAATAGGTGGCCAGCCCTAATGGGCTTAGCATTCAATGCCATCGTGGAACGGGGCAATTGTCTCTTCCTCTCTTAAGGCAAATTTTTGGTCCAAAAATTTTTTTCCAAAAATGTACAATTTTGGGCTGAATGTCCCCCATTGTGTGATAATTTAGGGGAAAAGTTGAATTTTTGAGCACTTGGGAAATTTGTCACTGTCTATCGGAGAATTGCAACTACTTGCTATGCTCCCACGTCTGTAACCTATGATGCTTCTGCTGCACTGCATTTAACAACACAGCTTGCTGTGAAAAATGTTGCCAATATCTATTGTCAGCCACTGGCTTTGCACTTGCAGTAACTGATTTTTTTTTCTGTATAGTAGTAAAACTGTACGTATGAAGATGTTGTTTAACATTGTCATCTGTGCAACACCTATATGTATGTTTTATTGTTGGGTTTTGGAATTTTTCATTTTCATTCAGTAATTATATAAACTTGTTAACGTGTTATACAGGAGACTGTTGGCCAACCCATGCAATGTTGGAAAATAGCGATGGAATGAAGTTGCCTGTGCTGCTGTGGAAATAGTTTTGAATTCGAGTTACATTAGTCTGTAAACATCTCACTCTATACTACAGTATTCTTATTTGGTAGTGGGAGTTTGTGTTTCCGTTTGTATATGTTTAATATTGTCATGCATGTATCCTGCACTATATGAGGCCTTTGTAGCTTTATATCTGCATTTGACTGAGGTCTAATGCCATATGCATATGTGTACAGTATCTTTTGTTATCATTGTCTTATGTGTTGTTGTTGTTGATGATAGTATGTCTTACTGGGATGATTTTTATGACTTGTTTTATGTGTTGCAGATAATGAAATAATATTTTTCTGTTAATAAGACGTCGTTTCCATCTGTAAAAGGTCACTTCCCAACACAGCACTTTTGATTCACAGTTATTAACATTGTGACACTTACTGGTGCTATCGCAAATTGTTTTTAGATTAGATTCGATTGGATTATTTTTAGAGTGGCTTTACTTGGAAAGCATAATGGGTAAAGATTCTGGAAAATATGCCATTTCAGTGAAAACCCAAGTATTTGTGTGTATTTGTTAACGTAAATGTAATGCTGTACAACCGTAATACCAGCTTCTATTAGTACAATTTGTTTTGACTCCCGGGTTGAATCCAGGATCCAGCGTTTATTCAGGACACTGCTTTTATTAGCCGATCGTACTTGAGTAACTGTCAAGCTGTTGGTACGAGATGTTGTCTGTTCATCGTCGTCCGTAATGGATATATTGTGGCTACCGGTAAGCGTTAGGTCGTGGAGGAAAACTTTTTACAGGAATAATTAGCCCTGTGCCTTTAACCTGGGCGTGCAAAATTTCAGCAATCTAGTGCAAAGGGAACATTTTCAAATTTGGGGTTAAATGAAGAGGTGGGAAATACAATGGAAAACTGGCCATATCTCGAAAACGGTGGGATATTGGGCCAAGGTTACTATTAATCACTAATAGGAAGTGGCATACACTCTTTCAGATTTCATGAGAATCATTGTCTTTGTATGGCCTTGAAGGGTCATAATGCACTATGGTATGCCGATCGTGCAGTATCGTGGCTAAATGGTGAGTCGATGTAGCCCCCCCATGACTTACTGTTTAGCCACAATACTGCATGATCGGCGATGATACCATCGGATAGTGCACTGGCAACTTCCTATAGGCTGTCAATAGTAAGCATGTCTCCAACTGCAGCGGTTTGGCTGCAAATTTCAATGAAAGGTATAAGTGGCCATATCTTGGAAACGTGAGAGATAGGACCACGGTTACAGCACTAACTATGAAGTGGCATATTAGCTTTCAACTTTCAAATAACTTGAAAATCATTGACCTTGGATGACCTTGAAGGACCCTACTGCAACAGGAACTGTACGTATGGGCTATAACTCGCAAGGTTAAATGTGGTCACGTCACATATGGGTTTGTAAGGGCAGCCAGTTCGTCGTTCTATCAACTGAACGGGCGGCCGCATACATGTCGGCAGTAGGCATGCCGACAATAACTTATTTAAAAGATCAAGACTGTCGTGCCATTTTCTTCTCAAGTCGAAGCTCACAAAAATCGAACCTGGAGCGTCAAACTTGGCGTCGCAAGAGCGAGACTAGCTGATCAATTTTTGCTTACTTATTTTGTTAAATAACTACTTTATGAGCACAGGGGCGGAAGAGGATTGTTTATTTTGAGGTTGAATAAATTCTGCGATAATATCACCGAATTGTGCATTGAACTTTGCTTTCTGCATAGTGTGGACTAAGTATGATGCTGTTGCGTTTGTTTGTGCGCTTTTTAGTTGTTGCTCTGACTGCCACTTGATTCCAGCGACGTCCACGTACGTTTGTCGGGGCTCGGTGTTATTTTCCGTCCGCAGGGACGGAAAAGTAAGCAAACGTGAGGCTGTTTTCCGTCCACCACGGACGGAAAAAGAAAAGCATGCGGACGCTATTTTTCGTCCGTGATGACGGAAATCTATGTGCTCAAAGCGCTATTTTACGTCTCTAGGGACGGAAAAGTGAGCAAGCCTGAGGCTCTTTTCCGTCCGCCACTAACTAAAAAGTAGACTAATGTTATTTTCCTTCCACCATGGACGTATGAAGATTGTGACTGATGGAAAATGGCCGCTTAATTTTTTGGTATAATACACAGCCTTACGCATGCATTCAAGTAATGTGACGTTATGTATGAGACTATATACTGTATTGTGCATGCTCTCACAGTTATAGTTTGTAGCATGTGCATTTGTTCAGTATACTTGTTGACTGTGTTATGTGTGCGGTTGGGTAATGTGCAGAGCTGAGTGGAGCTGTCATCGCTGTTATGTCAAGGTCTGTGGATGAAAGCCGCTATGCTAACAGATGGTTCCGTTCATCGTCCGATCCGTGGCACACAAATTTTTCCCTTGCCTATGATCAGCCCATGAATGTCGCACAGCAGTCTTTGTATGAATATCCATTCACAGTATCATCTATGTCGCAAGGGCGCACATCATCATGCTCCATGCAAATTCCAGACTCTGCAGTGCCATGTGCGGCATCCTTTCCGTCGGTTCCAGACAACTATCCTTACGTAAGTTGTCAGTCGAGGCTGACTGATAAGCCGTGGTACCAGTATCAGAAATCGGAGCTTGGCGGTGGCACGTCTTGCTATGCACTCAGCACACGGACTGATTCTAGATCATTTGTTGTTGATAATGGTGGACAGCCACAAGTCTCTGTACCAACTTTGCCCTCCTCACCAGTTGATTGTGGTTTATCGCAATGCTGTGTTGGTGCAGATACGGACTGTGGTAATAATGCACAGCTAGAAAACAACAGTGGAATGCCAATCACGGATCCAAGCAAGGCATCTTGTTCAAGTAACTGCACAGACTTTGTAGTTTCATCAGTAGGAACTAGTACAAATGTAGCATCTGCTGTTGACAGTAAAACAGACGTTCTTACACCGGCATCTACAACGGAAGTTACGACAGTCACTGCTTCTGCTGGTGCTGTCACACCACGACCAAAGTGTGGCCGAGCAAAAACGAATGCGGAGTTGAAGAGACAGTTAATGGAGCGACGTGAGCAGAGACTGCGAGATATGCTGGAGAGTGGAGGTTCTGAAAGCATTGCCACATCACATGCAAGTGCCATTGTTGTGTCTGCTTCAGCGTGCAAGCCGACTGAACCTGTGGTAAGTTACTGTACACATTACTTCATTATTTTCACAGTGAGTTTTTATGAATATCTGCTTTTATGTCTAAGTTTATGGGTCAGACAATCAGGTGATCAGAGTTGCCTTAACTACCAGAACTTCAAGGTTCATAGTAAACTGGGAAATAATAAGTCTGTCTGTATGATAGTGTGTACTGTATGTCATTCTTTTGAAGAACATTCATAAGGTTGAAATTGACTTACATGTCATCCTCTTCTCCGACTTGTGGCTAATTTTGGTTGTGAATCAAACGTTGGTTAACTGGTTATCAGTTATGATGATTGTCATGGCTAGTAACCGATGTTTGAAAGAAAGCAGATGTCACTGCTGCCACTCATTGTAAGGGAAGCACGGCTGTTGTATGATCATAATACTGTGATTATGGTTAACCGATGTATGACTAGATCAGTGTTTACTCCTAATTCTTTATTTCAAAGCATCTGTGTAGGTGAATTTGCAATTTTTAAATTCGGCTTTAAACTATAAATGATTGCTTCAACATTGCCGACAGTTGTTGTTTTTTTCCTCCGTTGCTGTAATGTTTGCATATAACTGTGTTCTGTGTGAATAAACAACAGCGTAGCAGCCAATCTGCTGCATGCTGTGCGTTGCATATGTCATTGTAGCTGCAGGAAGAAACAAAATGGAAAGTTGGAGACATGTTGTGGGCAAAAGTTTCTGGTCATCCATGGTGGCCGTGCATCATAGCTCCAGATCCTGTCAACTCTTCTTATACCAAGGTCTTCCCAAGTAGGTACACTCTTGAAGTTTACGTGGTAATGTGAGCGCAGTTATTACACGTGTTAATGCGGTGGTGATAGTGATGTATCTTTTCTTCTGTACACTGATTTGGTTTGCTTTGGTTTCATTTGAATAAAATACTGGGGCCAAATTCACAAAACATCTTAGGACAGTTTTAGGACAATTTCATGACATTTTGCACACATACACCAATGTGCTAATTCACAAAACATCTTACGACAGTTTTACGACAAAAAATCTTTCAATCACTTTTTAGGTGTCTTATGACATTCCAAATTATATACGATTCCAACATCATCCAACAAGAAAAACTTCTTTGTGTTGATTTATAATACCTTTAACTCAGTTATACTCGTAATTTAGAAATGTCACATTTATACTATATCTTTTTTGTGTGGTCTTTTTGCTGGAAAAATTAATTAATGGATAAATAAACAGAACTTTGCATTGGCAATGGACCGTTGCTATGCTGTAGCCATGTAAACACATATCTTGACAACGGACAATCGTCGGACATAGAATGAAAAATAATACAGCGTAGTGTTGTGCGGTGTGACAAATGAATTAATGATAATGACTTAAATATCACGATACTTGATAGTACCACAATATCAAAATAAAACCGCATAGTCCACCGCTGTCGGTCGGTGATTGGTGTAGACTGTTTTTCTTTCGTTGTAGGTTCTATACAACTATTTAATGTAGTAGCTAAATGTTAAATAGCAAATGCAATCGCTACTATGCGCTGTCTAGACAGTGCAGCAGAGCGTGCCATGGCCAAGAAATGCTTTAAATACTTCACCTCTCCCACCCTCGTACAGCTTTCAACAGGCCTATCGTCTCTAAAAACTAGCAAATATTAATAAACTATAAAAAATATAAAAAAAATTCAAAACATTCAATAAATAAAAAAATATGAAAAATTTTTAAAAAAATAAATCAGCACCTATGTTAACACCATGTACTCGAAGTTATGTAGTCAGAATATTAAAAACTTTACAAATTTAACTCTAAACGACCGCTTTTACTTACTGACTAGTCAGCGGCTCACAGACGACTATAGTTACCATGACAACAAGATGCCTTCGTGAAGAAAGTTATGGTCATTAAAGATAAATTCTGTGAATTCATTTACAACATGTCGTAAGATAATCTTATGACATCTTAAATGATGAGTTATGATAATTTTATGACATGTCTTACAACATGTCTTACGACAATGTTTATGAATTGGGCTCCTGGTTTGTGGCCAATATTTGCACTGATAGGTCTGCCAGAAATGGCTGGATCTGCCATAACTAGGGGCTGAATTCTAATAAATTTGTATTCACAGTATTCAGTTTACATGCAGATCTTTTATTACTCCCAAGTTTTTCCAACTGGGCCCAACTCGTACGGTTAAATTGACTACTGTCAGAATAGTTCAGCTGGACATTTTTTGGTGTTTTTGCAGGGCGTCAGAACTCGACAGTTCGCCAGTATCATGTTCTGTTCTTTGGTGATGAGGGAGAACGTGGTTGGGTTCTAGAGACAACCACTTTGCCATATGCCGGTCGAGAGGCATTTGACTCTCACTGCCAGTCAATGAGCGCCAAACTCTCAGGAAAGGAACGTAAGAACTACGCCGTGGCTCCTAACAGACGCCGAGCATGGGAAGTGGCTGTGTCGTCCGCCGAGCACGCATGGATGCTGTCATGTGAACAACGTATCGATGAGTTCATTCCACCACTCTCAGTCACAGGAGGATACGGCTTATCGTCAAATCCATACAGCCAGCTTAGCGGACATATTTCGGAGCCGACCGGTTTCGATTCTAAGTTGGCGGATGGGTCTGGTAACAGTTTGGCCACGATTTCCCCAAGGATCGGTGCCGGCTTGGATCTCGAGGTTCCACCGCGTGGCGTGGCACAGTCGGAACAGTTTGCAGCATTCTGTCGACATAGCCGGAAGTCGTTGTGCCTGATGCATCCTGGATTCACGGAAGAACAGATTGATCGACTGCTGCTGATGCAGTGGAGGGAATCAATCAGCCCCACCACAGATCGGTCTAAACACTTAGGTTTTGTATTGTATTGTTTGCATCAAGTACTAGTAGGCAGAGGGGATGCTCAAAAGAGTCTTGCTGTCCGGTTGACTGGTTCTGCTGTCTGCTACTGCAGTTGTTATTGTTGAATATATGATTGATTGAGTGAAGTTTTGTTAGGATTGTGTCAAGAGGGGTATGAAGAATTTTGGCCAGTCCCAGTATGCTTTGGGGTAGGGTCGACAGATTTCAGAATTACTCAGGAACCAGCAAGCCCAAGAAAATGTTCGTCATATTGTGTTAGTGTGTTTGTAATGTGTCGTCTCTTGGGTGTGATATGAGTATCATTTTACTGGTATTGGCATTGTGACAATTTTTTTGATTACGACGGATGAACCAGTCATTTGCCTATCTTATGTACATATTTTAGTTCATTTTTTGTTGTTGTTGTTTCGCTGTTTGTTAGATATTTTTAAAGCATTTGTTCAGTCCAGTAATTAGCAAAGTTTTGTTTGAAGGTGTTTAGGAATTCCTTAGAGACCGAATTTGGATGGTTGTTGATCGTGGGACATGTCACAAGACAGGCCAGTTGTGCTTTTGCATGGCTGCTCCTTGAACGTTTTCCATTAATAATAATGATAATTAAGATGTAGAGTGCTGCATCCTCTGCACTCGAGGAAAAATGCCTTCTGTTGTCAGCAGCCACTTTAACTGTTTGGAGTTGATGTCGGTTTGTCGCAGATGAACTGGAAGGCTGTTTTTGAGTTTCACGTCTGGCTGATGACACATGTCTGACGTCCATGAATTGGCGGACTGAAACCGTTCTTTGTGTTTTGTTGTAGATATGCTGGCTTCAGATGTTAACCCCAGTCCCGTAGTTAATGGAACCAGTTCATCTAACGTGGTAGGTTTAACTACCAATTTTTATCCTTTTGTCATATTCTGCCAGCCGTAATTAGTACGCACACTGCTGTCGATTAACTGTGCACCATCGACTCCGTACTTTATGTCTTTGTTTTGGGTTATTTTTAACTGTTCCGAACAATTCTTGTTGATTTTTGCGTAGAATAAATTCTCTATACTCTTTCAGTGATATGTTTCGCCATATGCTAAGAATTCCTGGATTTGTGGGTTGTTGTCACAGTAAACTGCTGCATTTTAATGGGGTTGCTGTTTAAATGTATAGTTTTCATCAGTGTTGATCTGGGTAAAATATACATTCTACTGTTTTATGTGCCACCCTGTACATAGAAAATATTCACAGTGTGCAGAGTTTTGTGTGCTAATTAATGTTTGCAGGACTGTGATGTGTCACCGATGAAGAAGCGACGTCAGGGTATCAAGTCTTGTTCATCTATCAACGAGTCAGTCTCAGCGTCATCAGTTCAACATAACCCTCTTGTAAGATCCGTTTGCTTGCAAGCTGATATATTTCATTTTGTGTACAAATTTGAGAGTTGGCAAAATGCTGGTAGAGTTATGTTTCATGTTTCTGCTTGTGGAGTTTCTGCAATATCTGGTGTGTGCATTTAGTTAGCACTGCATTCCTGGACAAAGTTGAGCTACTCATTTTCTAACAGTAGTAATAGTAGTTGTTGTTCTAGTAGTTGTCATTATAGTAGTATTTGGGTGTTTTTGTGAATCTGACTGTCAGCAGTACACATCAGTCATGCTCGTGTACATGGTTATGATGATGAAATGTACACGTGGTTGTAGTAATAGCAGTAGCAGTAGTAGTAGTAGTGATAGTGGTAGTTGTTGTTGTTGTTGTAGTATTTTGATGTTCCGTACAGGTTGGCCTGTCAACAGTACACGTCTGTCATGCGTGTGAGCATTGCTGTGATGACGCTGATACTGATGCTGGTTGGTTGTCGTGTACTGGATCCTGTTGTGCTGAATTTCATGCCATTTGTGTGTCATCGACGTCTTCTGTTTCTGCACCATTCGTTTGCAATGAGTGCCAGACTGGTAAATAGTTGTCCACTTTTTTATCTTTGTATATACACTGCCTCAAAAAAGTAGTACACCGAGCTGTATCAGTAACGTTGTCAATTTTTGACAGATTTTCCAAATTTTTTTACTGACACATTCTGCAGACAATTTGTGACAAAACTGTCATTAAAGTTTCCACCGCACCCAAAACACGTTGCTACATTACCTTGTGAAATGCAAGTGCTGCTAATTAGCATGTTTTGGATGCATTAAACCATGTTTGCTAGATTACGGACTGCCAGAGAGCTTGTTGCAAACAGCAACTGTAGTAAGATAATTAAGGCAAGTTTCATCGATTTGAACTCTATGATTGACAAATATCACATCGGTGTAGTCCAGTTTCAATGTTCTGTTATTCACGATTAGCAACTGACTACACGTCATTGTGGTGCGAAAAAAACTGTTTTTGCTCCAGCATTCTATTCTTTGTTGTGCCAGATGCCATTCTCTGAATTTCTCAGTGTACGTAGTGTGAATAGTACACTGTGTCCCAAAAAAAAACATCCCCGACATTTTCGACTATTACGCAAAGAATGATTATCAGATTTTAATAATTTTTGGTACAAATATTCCTGAGACAACTTGTCATAAAGTGACAATTTAATTTCCCATCTCGCTCAACATCTGTTTCTACACTACCTGGGGAAAATAGAACAAACATAATATCACTTTTTTGTTCAATGCGACATGATTGCTTAATTAACATAATGCGTAAAAACACATTTTGTTCACATTTCTGACACTGTGGCTGACATTTCATTCAGTTATCCATTTTTCAACTGCCTACAGTAAAACT
>Ga0056128_1005720_pt1 | contig 15652 bp, 7 predicted proteins | sample WorMetLIZISLAND2_FD_71113 | JGI IMG/M metagenome (GOLD analysis project Ga0056128, IMG submission 71113) | Marine gutless worms symbiont microbial communities from Max Planck institute for Marine Microbiology, Germany - Olavius geniculatus... ...
AATAGTCGCCATGTTTTCGCTCAGCTAAAGTCAAAAGTTGAAGTGGATTCAGACTCAGCGAAAGTTAAGCCCTAAGGGCTAAAGCTATCTCTTCCATGCAAATCGAACTGACTTTAGCCACGTTAGTTTGGCTCAGCTTTGGTCTAAATAGGTACTTTTGGATTCAGCGAAATCACTTCACTTTTTGACTTTAGTAGGTACTTAGACCGAAGTTTAGACTCAGCGAAAGTCTCAGCAAAAGTCTAAGTCAAAAAGTGAAGTGTCCCACTGTCTCGATGGCTGTATAGGCATTGCGTGTGGAGGCAGTGTGCAAGGCCGGTGAGGTTCATCGCTCCAAGCTCATGAACCACATAGAACTCAAACTGCAGGATGCCGGCGAGAAGCGTGAGGCCAGGCTCAGCAACCTTCAGGACCGCATCCGCGAACGCATCCGCAAACACGTGCGTCACTCACATGTCATGCAGCCGATAGCACTGTGTCTTGCTAGCTAGCTTACAAAGTTTTTTTTTAAAAACTATATTACTAAAAATAATAATTAATTGATTAATCATTAAAGAAATTACTAGATTACAATTTTTTAATGCATTAAAAACATTGGTAGACTCTTTAAAAGCTTAAAATGACTGATGATCATGGTTTGTAATCTAATTTTATTTTGCATAAGACATGTCATCAAGATTTGTACCTGTGCAGTGTTAGTTTAGCCAACTGCATTTTGTGAGCTTTGACTAAACAGTTTGTACTGTTTACTGCATGACCATCACTTTTTTTGGTTTTGCTTCAGTTTGCAAAAGATAACAACAACCAGTAGTTGATTCTGTAGTTTTTGCCGTCTTTCTTGACGTGCACACTATGAATAACTACTAATTAATGTTTTATGTAATACCAGTGACATCAAACCCCCAGATATTCTAAAAATATTATTTAAATGCAGCAAATAATTTAGATTTTTTACTGGTGTATATTTTTGGTATTTAACAGCTTTTTCAAGTGATTTTACAGCATTTAACCATTGTTTGGTGACTGTTTGCATATGATGTTGATCTGTAATTGTCCGTTGTGATTAAAAGTTGAAGATAAGGGTGGCAACCATGGCATAGCTTTTTATGAGAAATCCATCTTAGAGCTACGGAGCGTCACCTGCCATGTGGGATCACACTGTGTTACCTGCCAAGTTTATCTGTTCGCAGACAGTCACCCATCCAAGTAGTAACCACTTGATAGCGACCCGACCGCGAGTCGAACCAGCAACCTCTTGATTTTAATAAATTGCTGTGTTAACCTATGAGTCTATTCAAAGACTTTTCAATAGTTTGTTTGACAGTACAAAGCCCCCTTGTGCTAGTCAGCATCTGAATAGGCTGACTTGGCCTGTGTGCATAGTCAACAGAGGCAGTGAAGCTGACAATGGTGAACTGAAACAATGAGTGACGTCATGAACTGTCTGTTATAGAAACCCAGCTGTTATATAGAGACGTGGGGCCAGGAGGGATAGAGGGCTGAGTTGACCTGTGTCTCTGTGGTCTGGGCTGTGTAGCAGAAGCAGGTTGCTGAAGTGATTGAGGCGTGCAACAAGTTCAGCAAGGAAACGGAGGAGAAGATAATTCAGAAGGCGGAGGCCAGTCTCAAACAGAGAGAGCAGCAGTTTGACCGACTCATGGAACGACTCCAGAAACATGTATGTACATACTTGCTTGCTTCTAGGGTTGAAAAAACTGGTTTTTTGAAAAAGCCCTATCTGGTGGGTTTTGGGGTTTTAAGTTTTTTCATTAAATTGGTTTTTAGCCGACCGTACTTAAGCGATGGTTGTCGTCCGTCACTCACGGATGTCTTGTGGCTAAGCTTTGGGTCATAGGGGAAAACTTACACGGGTAATGTATGTTAAACTTGGGCATGCAGAATTTTGAGTCATCTAGTGCAAAGGCATTATTTTCAAATTTGGGGTTGAATGGACAGGGGGGTAGGACAAAATGTGCGTTAAACGGAAAACTGGCCATACCTTGGAAATGGTGAGAGATACGGTCAAGCTTACCATTAATCACTAATAGGAAGTGGCATATGCCCTGTCAGATGTGATAGAAATTATTGACCTTGGATGACCTTGAAGGTCACTGACAGCCAGTACAGTTAGCTGTCCTAGCAACAGCTGGGCTTCTTGTTTTTTAAAGGCCCAACTAGGTGGGTTTTGGGATTTGTGCGGGTTTTCAGTTGGTTGATTCACCATTTGGTAGAACACGAAAGTAAAAGTGGATCAAGTTTGGGATCGATTTTTTGGTTGGGTTTTTAGTGGTTTTCGTGTCAGAGGTGTGAACTTATTTGACGACATTTGCTGACAGATTTTTGTAGGAAATTTGAAAACTAAGCAAGTTTCAAATTATCCAGTTGAGTCACGTCAAAGGTGTGAATAAATGGATATTAGCTAATTAGTGGATAACACAAAATGAATTACAAATGCAATTGGCTGAAATATTCAGAGTAGGTTTGACATGGCTCAGCTTCTAAATTTTGGTGACAGACGGTGGTGCCAGCTGGTGAATATGGAAAAAAGTGTTGTATTGAGTTTTTTTATACTCACCCAGTGTCACCACTGTTTTTGGTCAAGGTTTACGGTCTGTGGCTGCCCTTTTTATTTAAATACTGTCGGCAGTACTGACGGACAGTATTGTTTTCAGCTGTGTTTTGGGGTTTTTTTTTTGTCCATGAACACAATAACGGATTTGGCTGAAATCTTTAAGGAATGTTAGACTAGCTGGTTGTTGCTAGACTGTCCAATATTTTGGTGGTGATCGGGACCAGCATCTGGATTAAGGAGCAGATTTTCAGATTTTTTGCCAAATGTTGCCAGATAAGGACAAAAAGTTTGTTCAGTTTGTTCACACGATAACTGATGAAGTGCTGCATTCAGCTTGGTAAAATTTTATATGAACATGTACCGCGACAACTGCAAAAGCCTGTCAAATTTCAAGGTCAAAGGTCAAGGTCACAGTACCGGATTTTTGGATACTTTACCATTGCGAGATACGACCATGCTGCTAATAGCTGCTAGGCCGATAGCCATTGGCCGACGCCAACCTCATGGCTATAAATATCATAGCTTGCTACGGCGGCTCCTTCGGACAGCTTTAGCCTTGTGCAAGGCTTGACAGCCTAGTGTTATGTTAATGGTTAAATGCTATATTGTGTTATTATATAGCTCTTCATAGGAAACCCATCTCAGAGCTATGGAGCATTACCCAGTATTAACACAGTGTCACCTGCCACCCGACACAGGTGAGCATGCCCTGCCTTAACCCCAGCCAGATAGGCCAGTACTTGATTTACCTACTCCGGAGGGATGGAAGGCTGAGTTGACCTAGGTGGCTGGTTACATACCGAGATGGTTTAGTGGTTTACCTGCCCGCAGGCAGTCACCCATCCAAGTACTAACGGGGCCGGGCGTTGATCGGATGAAATGCGTTACCGCTGCGCCACGCCACCATCTGTGTATCTGTACAGGAGCAGCATGGTGCGCAGGTGCGTGCAAACAAGCTCAACCAATCAGCATCCAACTGCAGCATTGACAACTCCCTCGATTCTACCAATGGCAGCAATTCCGACATTGAGACCAACATCTAGGTTCCCTCCCATTCTCCCCCATCCCCCTGGGGTGATTTCTGGGGGCTCATAGTCCCCCTTGTCTGCTGGCTCCTTGTGGTTGCTTTCTGTCTGTCCGTCTGTGTGTGGCGCTTTTGTCGGATTCCATTTGTTTTGCGCCTTGTTGACTACGCTGCTATATGCGTGGCATGTTTGTCTACGATTGAAAACTGTTTATCGCTGCTGGGGTAGCCATAGGGGGCACTGGGGCGTTTGCCCTCCTCCCCTAGGTGACCATACAGTTTACTCAGTTACGGTACTCAAAATCGTTCCGAAATGCACAAAATTGCTTCATTTTTACACCAAAAAAGATCTGAAAATTTTCTGGGAAGACGGCACAGCCCCTTCCCCAGCTCTCTTCGCTGTTGGGGAGGGCACAGCCCTTCCCACATGCCGCTCTTCAAGTGCCTCCTACAACCAGATTCTGGCTATTCCGTTGTTTGTTAGTCACATGTCTGTGCCTAGCTTAATGCTTGCTGGTGTCTGTGTCGACTGATAAACAGTTTACAACAAGACGATGCGTTTCCAGTTTTGCATGGTTATAAAAGTTGTTGCATGACAAATCATTTTTGACAATTTTGACACCTACGTTCGTTAAACTTTAATTTTCATTTAACTGATTTTTATGCTAGCTTTGTTAGGTGGAAGCTGTTCATACCGGCCTTATCAGCGGAACATTTAAAATTAGTTTGACTAAAATGGTAATGATATCGGGCTATTCAAACAGGGACATATTTTAGAATTTGGGGTCAACCTGAGAATGGAGGCCAAAAACACCTGATTCAGTGTGGCGGCGGTTTAATTTGTCCCACAAATTTGACAAATTTGACAGCCGTCTGTCAGGTAAAACATCTTGTCAGTGAAACTGTGTATTGTTGATTAATCACAGTGATGATAAAGTAATGCCACTCTTCAGTGAATTCAGTTCAGTGGCGGCGCCAGGTTTTCAGAACTAGGGGGTCCAGGTCAAATGGTCGATTTACCATCACAACCCCCCCCTTCATGATGCTTCATCCATCCAAAAAGCTCGTATTTGCATGAATCTCATGAGTCGTCCTGTTGGAGGCTGGGGGGTCCGGACCCCTAAACACCCCCTCTGCCCGCCGCCCCTGATGCAGTTGCATAAATAGGGGCATGATATTTAAGATGGTTCTGTTTTGCTTCATCTCTACTCTGTGTCCCAGTAAAAAAACGCACCTGACATTGTCAATCATAACTTGAAAAGTGTTGCATAATTTTAATAATATTTGGTAAGAAACTTCCCAACACAACTTGCCATCAAATGACTATTAAGTTTCCCACTTCACCCAACGTTTGCTTCTGCACTACCTTGGGAAATCGAACCAAGTGAAATATGCGTTGAGATGAACAAAAACAAGGAAAATACATCCTCTAGATTACGGATCATAACTTGAAGAAGGACTACCAGATTTTGATGATTTTTGTCACAGTTATTTGTGACATAACTGGCTATAAAATGGCTGCTTAACTTTTCCACTTCACTTAACGTTTGTTTCTGCAGTACCTGGGGATACATGTTAAAATAAATAAAAAGAACGTCAATAAATGCCATCTATTCTAACCCGTGACTTGTGAGCCCCAACAGCTGATCTGTTACAAGGTTTGACTGTCATGCAGCAGTGTGTCTACCAAATGAAGATTAGGAATGTTTGTGAAGTCAAGAAGCGAGTACAGCCTGGATTAGTCTGGAGCAGAATATTATCGATAGGGGGCCTACTGCTGTCAATGTATGGGGAAAGCGTCTCCTTGCCTGTGTTCGCATAGTGGGCCAACGCTTCAAGCAATTTTACTGCAGGCAGTTGAAAAATGGACTACTGGATGAAATGTCAGCCAAAGCATTAACCGTGTAAACAAAATATGTTTTTGTGCATGATTTAGATTAAGTAGTAATACCATTTTGGGTAAAAATGTAATATTTCGTTGATTTTCTTTTCTCCAGTTAGTGCAGGAGCAGACGTTGGGCGAGGTGGGAAATTTAATAGTCATTTGATGGCCATTTGTCTCAGAAATATTCATGTCAAAAATATTAATATCTGATCATCCTTTCTGCAGTTACGAGAAAATGTCTGGGATGTTTTTTATTGGGACACAGTGTACACTGTTAATATGCATGACATGGGTAACTGAGACATGGGTAAAAGTGCCGTGAACATTCAGGGAAATTTTGGGGGATTTCGTGTGATTGTAAGTTTTTAGTTAATTAGCGTTGACTTCTGTATACATAAGATGTCTTTCTTCTAGTTTCCATTTTTGTGAAGATCTCACTTTTGTTCGCTTAAGTCATCGCCATTAATTAACGTTTGTTTTATTTTGTACGAGGCTAGAGTTGACTGTAGTTGCTATAGTAATCGTTGACTATTTCTGGTTGCCTTACACTTGTTTTGTCTAGGCTGCTGTTCTACGTTAATGCGGTGCATATCAGAATGCGTGATGAAGTAGACCATCATTTTTGTCTAAACTTGAGCAAATATTGAACGACTTTCAGAATTATTTTACTGGCGCACTCTCCAAAAGATTTGCAATAAAGTAATCAGAGATCCCACCACACCGTAAATGCATCGCCACACTGCCTTGTGAAAAACTACACTAGCAGAAAAACAGCTAAGTAAACAAAGGTTAAAGGTGGTGTTATAGTTCTTAATAGAAGCCATTCCAGAGCTACGGAGCGTCACCTGCCGTATGGGATCACATGGTGTTACCTGCCACCCGTGAACGTGCCTCGCCTTAACCCCAGCCGGAGAGACTGGTACTCGATTTACCCACCCCAGAGGGATGGAAGGTTGAGTTGATCATGAATGCAGTTAGTTTATTTGCAAGTTCATGAAATTAAGTGAACATTTGCAACAGCGCTAATCACTGCTGTTTACATCACAGTTAACATCATCACATTATTATCCACTTTTTGCCAGCACTCAAGCCTACAGTGCATGCTGATATTACGTTTACATTTTACAAGGTAGTGTTGCAACACATTTACAGTACGGTGGGATCTTTGATGATTACTTTGCTGCCAATTTCCCAAGAGCGTCAGTAAAATAATTTTGAGAATTTTGAATATTTGGCAAAGCTGGTTTGTGACTCGCAATATGGAATAATTTCAGCGTCGTTCTTATACTGAGTTGGTGCTAATTTCGTGCATAGTCTTCAGCGTGCAGAAATGCTGCCTGTTTATCAGTGTGAAGTGATGTAGTATGTAGCAAACTGCTAACGTGTGACAGTGCTGTTAGTCCACGTGTGTACAATATCCGTCATGTCTGTCAGTTGCTTCAGTCCGTTCATGCATGTAGTTGTGCTTGTTTCATTGAAGAAATTGAAGAAATTACAGTCAGTTTTTGCTAATTTACATTTTCAGATTTTTTTTGCATTCTTCACGCCAGAAAAACTTACAGAATGAAACCCTATATTATAAGCCTAAAGCAAAAAAATCTCCTGCAGTGCATCACAATATGTGATGTCATTCAGTGATGCAAAGGAATAATTCCTTCTGGCACAAAACAGCGTCAGCTAGAAGCGATCAAATATCTGAAATCTCTGCTGAGAGTAATGTTGCCACCCAGAAAACATAACGGACTGAGTGTACCTTTAACTCATAATGACTGCCAGGATTCTAAAACATGGGATCTGGATCCAGAGCCGGGTCGCCTCCTAAATCTGAGTGGTTGGTTTTTTTTTGGCCAGTCTCCGCCCCTCCGTGAAATTCCATCAAAATTGTTAATTAACCATTAATCTTTAAAATGCTAGTTGTTACCAGCTCCACAAAACTCATCAAAACTGCACACATTTAGCAAGTAAACTAGTTCAGTTCACTTTCCTTAAATGCTCGTTCACGATAGATATATAAATCAGTATACAAAACAGCATATACAACAAGAAGCCCAGCTGTCGCTAGGATAATCGACGGTACTGGTTGACAGTAACCTTCAAGGTCATCCAAGGTCAATGGTTTCATGTAATTTGAAAACCAATATGAGTCTTCCTATTAGTGATCAGTAGCAAAAATAGGCCGTATCTCTTACCGTTTCCGAGATATGGCCAGTTTTCCATTGAATTTCCTACCTCACTTCATTCAACTCCAGATTTGAAAATGTTCCTCTTGTTTAAGATGACTGAAATTTTTTCATTCCCGAGTTTCAAACACATGGCTAATTGTTCGTGCAAAAAGTTTTTTCCTACGACCAAAAGCTTAGCCACAGTACATCCGTTACAGACAAAAGAACGGACAGACGACAGCTCGTACCAATAGCTTCACTGTAAGTACGGTCGGCTAAAAATGGCAGAAAACTGAAGTAGGGAGTCGACTAGCTGGCTGTACGGCGTACACAATCTATCCAACACCCGCTATTAAATGCTCGCTATTGGTGTCAATGACGGTCAATATGCACTGTTGGTCTCTGGACAATGGAACGCGTCGTCGACTTGGCATTTTGTTACCATCAGTATCGAGGACGCAATACAATAGCTTACATAGTCTACCGAATACGAACAACCGTTAATCAGAGGTGAACTCATTAAGTTTCGGCGGCAACATCAGACATTAACGTAGACACCGTAACGTTGCGCATCCTGTACAGGTAAGGCTATCTCGCCGCGACAAGCAGGTGGCCTGGATACTGCGAGGCATATACCTCGTGATTGCATTCTCTTCAGCCCCTAGCCATACCATAGAACTTGGAAGTCAAGATGTGCTAACGTTTTGGTGCTTTTATCGTTGCCTATGCCGACGGACGCGCTTACCGTGAATGAAACTAATTCGAACACAGGTCCCAGGTGATCAGAACAAGTCACCTATAGAACCGCGGACTATAATAGAGACCCAGTTATAATACTCATATTTTTTTCTGAAAAATTAAATAGGCTACGTGAAGATGCGTTTATTTGCATCCATATAACAAGAAAAGTTGTTGGCCACTTCTTGATTTCTTGGAACTGACACCGACACCAAAGAGTCATTAATATCAATGTCTTTAGGCCTATTATTTACAAATTAATTAGCAAATAAATAATAATAAACAAAGAAAAACGTTAGATAAAATATCCAGAAGTATCTAAATATGCGGCCGTCAAGCACAGTTATATTGCAGTTGAGTTGACTTTTGCTTTTGTGTTCATTTGTGTTAAAAATTTTTTGTTCATGCAGTTTTGTCTTTTTCCTATCAATTTTTGGTAGCTAAAGATTTTCATTTAACAACGTAGATAGGTAGGCCTACATTAATACCAAGCGGTCTCGCATCAGCCTATCATTCAACCTGATTTCCCGTTAGAGAACGCTGTGCCGCACCATTCATTGGGCACTCACTCCTAGCAGATATATGGCTCCAACGTAACTACGGTAGTATCGCACCTACCTCGCCTCCTAGCTCGCTCACGCTATAACAGTGATAAGATCTGCCGACAAGGATCCGCTTTGTCGAGGGCGTGATCGTCACACGTTTTCCGGCTCGAGCAGTCCGAGGTGTAAGTTGCAATCGCAGCGACTGCGTCACCAGCTAGGATGGTGCTATTGACTTCAGCCGTCCGGCGCCGCTGTCGCAATCGCCGTGATAACGATCTTTAATTTTACGCGGACCGTTTCAGTGACGACGGAGGCTTCTATTGAACGAGAACGTTAAGTATAAGCTTATGAAGTCTGCTAGCGCATGCGGCAGATATGCGTTTAGGTCTTTACATAGCCTACATCTTTCGGCCTATTCACTGCGAATGAAGGCCAAAAAAACAGAAATAAAACTTAACTAAACTTTTTAGATTTTTATTACTGTCGCTGCAATGCAGCCATCGTTGTCTATCCAATGCGGAGGCACCTTTAATGTTACATTATCTTACGAATGTAAAATAATGTAATCATATGATTATGATAGCCAATGATAATTTGAACAATCAATAAAAAATGATTATTAACCACACCTACGACGCGGACGTGTTTTAACAGTTGAGTTGCGTTGAGTAGCCTAGTTTAGCGTCGTACGGATGTGAATTGGTCATGTAAAGGTACGGTTAGAGTTACGCTTATGGTTAGTGTTAAGGTTTATCAGTCACGATTCACGCAATAATCAAATGTGTTAACGTAGGCCTGCTTATACTTAATAATGAATCTCACGTTTATCGTTCTCGACAACTCGATACTAGGAAATCTACTTATATTACATGTAGGCCTATGACTCAATGTTGTTCATAGAATGCTGTACAAAGGCACTTAGCCTACTGACGATTTATGACTTGCAACTTTATTTCTCTGTCGCAATTTCTGTTTGTTTTGTCACGTTGTGTCAGTTGCTTATACACGAATATAATGGATATGGATATTCAGTGAAAATACGTTCTCGATTACTAGGACCGTGTGCAGTGATGCGCGGTGTAACTGTCATAGGGTGTTTACACGATCCAACAAACGTCCAGCAAACTTCCAGCAAATGTAGGGGCCTATTCAAAATACACGTGCTAATGCTGGACGTTTGCTGAACGTCCGCTGGAAGTTTGCTGGATCGTGTAAACACCCCATCAGTTAAACCAGTGGTTAGAACGGTAGCCGTTCATCACTCATTGTCCGCGCCGATTGAATACCTGTTTGTGTTTTTTTTCACTCGACCAACCAACTCTCCCCTGCACGGACATAATTTTTCATCCGTTTGTCTGTCGGTCTTTACCAGGGTCGATATGTTACGCGTTGGTAGTAGTTTGCGTATTAAGCCTATGCCTATAGTTCAACTACGAAACGTTATATTAGCGTTGTTCCTTTTTCTCTTTCTATAAAAAGAGTTTTCAAAGTTCACGAATAGGCTATTTTTGTAACGTTTTAGGCTAACGACAACTTGCCGCCTTTTCTTGTACCACGCGTTGGCAAATTGCAGCTCAGTGACGCCTCATATTGTTTAAAATTATACATTATACTTACTAGCTTTCTTATTTTAGCGTGCTTTAAAATTACAAATGCGATTCAAAGAAAAAATGTACCCGTGACGAATTTAGCCTGGTTTTTTAATCACAAAAGCTGGCGCCGTCTTCATTTTGTTTCATCAAAAATAAGCAAAATGCACGACGTACAAAACAGTTAACTGGACAGCTACGCACCTAGCTATGCCGTGTGACAGGCGTGTGATATTTCATACGGCAGATGACGCTCGATAGCTATGCGGTGGATTCCCATTAAGCCCACCCTTCTTTGGACAAATAGGCTAAACGTAAAAAGAGCAAAATTCAACACCTTTAGGCGTAATCGATTATTAGGCCTATAGCTTACGGTGTGCTTCAGTAATTTACATCTCGATTTGTGTGCATGGTGGCGAAATTAAGGAAGGCAGGGCAGCGGCAGATTCATCAAATTCATCCAACACAATTTATTCGTTCATTCAACTGACCGGCAGGCTAGGCGATGGGCGACATTACAGCCCATAGGCCTACACTTCACTTGTGCTATATGGGAGCGCGCAAGTCTGCAGTGTCAAGAGATGGTGGACACCTGTAATTGGTCTCGGTGATTAATCGTCCCAGCTAGGAGCATTCATTCATTCATTCAAGTTGCATTACACGCCGTACAAGTGTCGACTGTCACCTTTGTCGGCGGGCGGGCGCCGCAAAACACATTTTGCCCTCGACCTCCTCCCGGAAAATCGAGCCCCGAGGGGCAGTTGACTGCGTCGCGTGTTGCTAAACAAACACTCTTGTAGACCTCTGTAGCTCACCTCGTCGTTCGCCCGTTGAACAATCGACGGTTGGGAGTAGACAGAAGACAGACAGTTCGACAGAGAAAAAATTGCCTCCATTTGCCACCATGTAGAACGCGACTTGCCAGAACGTAAACTGACTTTACATACCATGTATTTCGTATTAGGTAGGGCCTACGTGTATTTCATTTGCGGTATGCCGAACTTTTGTGTTGAACAAAACACCATTACCATTATTATATTTTTATATATACTGTATCACAAGCGATTTCAGATCTTTCCGGCAGCCACTGCCTTTTCAATTTCAATTTTTATAGGGCTGCAAATAGGCTTCTCTTAGTGATTCGCTGGCAACAGCATTATCGCCTAACAGCTACATATAAGGGGGTAGGTGCAAACAGGGCGCAATTGTCTTTCACGGGGGCCGAGTTGTAGTGAATTTTCTCCCAAAATTCGTTGCCATGGCAACAGGGGTCGGCAGGGGAAAAATTAAAATGACACCGTGGGATAGCTTGGGTCGGAAAATAGGCGGTAGGTGCAAACAGTGCGCAATTATATTTTAAGGGAACCGAGTTATACCGCTTTTAAATCTCCATTGGCCGTAATGCGAAATTTTGCAACTTTTGAATGGTTGCTATGGCAACAGGAATCGTTAGGGGGTAAATTTAAATGACACCGTTAGATTGCCCGACCCCGAAAATAGGGAGTAGGTATACACAACGCGTAATTATCTTTTAACGGGGACTGAGTTATACCGCTTTGAAGTCCCATAGGCTGTAATGCAGATTTTTAAAAATTGGGGTGAAATAGGGGAAGGAGTTACCAAATTTTTATCCCAAATCAAAACAAACTCGATCTTACTTTTCGGGCTCCGAATTACTGTGCAAAATTTTATCAAAATCGAATCAAAATTGCGGCCGTAAGAGTGTTTACAGACAGACTGACAAAATGACAGACAGACGCAAGTGATTTTATAATCTCTATTCCATGCTATAGATGCTATAGCAATAGGACAGATAATAATTGATTGATCGTCTAATTCACTTGATTGTTTGATTCATTAAATGACTGTTATTCTTTATGTGCCTTTTCTTCCATATGACAAGTTTACGTAATTATCTTCTGACACTTGTTGCTATGTCACTGCATGGTTTCTCTCTACATGCCGCTGTGTATGAAGTTGTGCTCCAGAAATAGGCCTAACTTGGTAATTTGTAAACTAACTGTTGTTTTGCCCAACATTCGCAATTCTTTGCCATTTATAATTTTAAGCATTTTGTGCAACGATTGAAATAATTATTTATTCAGTTTATTCAAAATGTAAACTATTTACTTCTAGTTGTAATGTGGAGTTGAGAACGTTTCTAGCGATCATCTAGCTGAGAGGCTCGATTGGCAGTTGCCACTCCACTTTCTAATGTCGTGTACATGCAGTGAATGTCTATAGGCAACAGTACATTAGATTACATTCCGGTGAAATCAATCAACTAGCAGCTCTTCCATATCGCACACACAGCAGGGTGTCTTTCTGTCTTTCTATTCCGGTTTATCCAGGTCTGTGTGTGATACAGTAGATACCGCTATCGCTACAGCGTTAGGCCTAGTGCCCTTATTGTTCTGCCTGAAACTCTGGAGCATGAGAGAAAAAAAGACCCTAGTTTTCTTAGCCCAAGAAACTGGTACAATGTCCTATACCAGAATCTGGTATCAAAAACTTGTATAGGGGCATTATAAAAGTGCGCACAAGGCTTCTACGGAGACACAAGAAGCACTTGCATCGATTGCCGTCGGCCTTAAAAAATTGCGATTAGCTCCATGTAGTCTTCCCATCTTTCTGTTTCATTTGTTTTTTTTTATCTCTGCAGACGGACTAATCCACCCGCCTCGCTGGGACTTGCGATTTATTTCGTTAGATATGTATTAGCTCATGTACGCTGTCTTTCGCCTCATTTTGCCTGTCTCAGCTGCCCCATAGGGACGTTTGATAGGAAAAACAAGAAGTCATAAAGACAACATTGATGTGGAGTGGACGTTTCCGCGGGTAGAAGTAAGCGATGTGCCAATAAATTAAACCATAGATGTTAAAAACATTGATTTGAAAATTTAAAAAAAAAACATAGCAAACATGTTTTTTCACTGTTAAAAAACATTGAAAACACGCATAGACTAAAAACATTAAACTACATTGTTCAAGTAAGAAGAACCATCTATTATACTATCAAATAAAGTCAATAATAATACTGCTACAAAGCACTCGCTCTGTCCAGGAAATGGACGCTAAACACAATTTGCCCATGAGAAATGTGTAACTTTGTATGTTTATGTTTTAACAACAGCAAAAACACGACATTTAAAAAACACAAAAAAACATAATTTTTTTTAAAAACATAAAAACAAGTTTTTAAACTTTTATTAAAACATAAGAACACATTTTACATTTAGTCCTATGAATTAAACGCATGTCTAAGCCTAACCACAGACTGAAAAAGCGTTTTGGTAATTATAAACTTCTGTTCTAGGCTATAGTCCTTGGTCGCTGTTGTAGTGTTAACATCGAAGTCATCTATAAAAGGGTGCAGTAAAAAACGATGAAATACACATGAGTGGGACTGCAGTAAGTTAGATTTCATTTGCTGCAGTCGCTCACGTCTCAAAATAGTCAAAACACAAACACTCGAGTCTCTAGGCCCTATAATACTAGTTTCTAGTCTCTATTACAGATGCGTTGCTGCCGCTGTCTATTGCTGACATCTGAGAGACCCGTGCACACGTGACTGTACGTGACGTCATCTCATGACGTCATCTCACACAAGTTCTTCTGATCTATGACGTCATTTATATTGCCGACTACATCGAATCCGGTGCCTCATGTTCGCAGAGATGTCATTTACTGCTAAATTACTTTGGCCTTTGTTTCTGTCTGTCTTTTCTCTTTTATTTATGGCATTTTATTGCATTTCGGTGTCTCTTTTGTGTAGTTAATAAAAGCTGGAAGTCACAGCTCATGAAAACTGTCTTAAAACTAGGAGTCTTTCACGAAGTTCACCGTGAAAATTTCGTGATCCCAGCTTGCTTCGTTTAGATAGAATTGTACAGTGTGACAGACGGACGGACAGACAGACATCTCTGGGATAACTAAAGGTGCGTACAGAGCGATTGAAATGTGCTGAAATGACGTACCTTAAGACAGGGCATCTGCATAGCAAGCTATGCTGTCGCCCTTCAAAGATCCGTCGAATCTCGATCCGCACCGCTGCGGATCGGAGTTGGTAAACTGTCGCCCTGCGGCGTTCGATCTTGTCTAGCTATCCTGTCACCAGGGCGTACGTACGAGCCGGTCGGCAAAACTTCACAGAAGCCGCCACGTACGTCTGTAACTCTAGACCGGCGCCGACGTAAAAACTGCGCACCCATAGTAGCTGTTTATCGTGCAGGATCTACGAATTTCTAGTCGCTAGATGCTAGTAATCATGAATATGGTTCAAAGCCAAAAAATGGCGGTCTTGCTCTCGCTTTTGGGCCAACCGCTAAGCTGTAAGCTTAAAGGTCGGCCTTTTTGTCGTGGTTGTCGTCTGTCCCTCTGTCACGGATGTACTGCGTCCAAACGGTGCAAGATAGGGCATAAGTTGCTATTGATCACTAATAGGAAGTGGCATATGCCCTTTCAGGTGACATAAAAATCATTGACCTTGGATGACCTTCAAGGTCAGTGACAACCGACAACGGTCGGTCCCACCTTAGCGACAGCTGGGCTTCTTGTACATTATTGGTCTTGGTCGAAAGTCTGCCAGTCTGTAGTGTAACTGATTTTGGTCACTTGGGTGTGGTGCATCTCGTTCTACACTGTGTCTCAAAAAAAGTCCCACTTTGTGATTGTCCATATCTTCGTCAAATATTGACCGATTTCCAAAAGTTTTTCACTGACACATTTTGTGGACAAGTAGCAGTAGTGTTATTGTAAAACATACCACCACACCTTAACTGCGCCTCTACACTACCATGTGAAACTCTTGTTGTCAAAAATGTCTAAAATGCTAGTAAAACATATGCAAAAATTATTTTCTAAAAACAATTTATCTACAATTTTTATATTAATATCTAATAATGTTTAGTTTTTGATACATTCCTTGTGTTTCTAAACAAAAGCAGATGATAGTATTGTAAAAAATATTTTTTATGCAGTGACAATACACTGGTAATGTAACGTGCATTTAGCAATAGGGACAAGGCTTTAAATAAGAACTTTTTTGAGTTCAAAAATGCAGTTTGCAAAGAATACTGGCAAAATTTCTTAAGATAAACAGAAACAGGGAAGGATTGGGACACATTACTAAAAAGAT
>Ga0056128_1005721_pt1 | contig 15652 bp, 9 predicted proteins | sample WorMetLIZISLAND2_FD_71113 | JGI IMG/M metagenome (GOLD analysis project Ga0056128, IMG submission 71113) | Marine gutless worms symbiont microbial communities from Max Planck institute for Marine Microbiology, Germany - Olavius geniculatus... ...
GGTGGAAATATTATTAAAATTGATGCACATTTAGCAATGTTATCGCAAAGTTAATCATAAGAGCAGTTTTTGGCTACTTTGAAGAAAATGGCACTATTATTGCATATAATAAGCAGCACCTATGATGTAAACACTACACAATATGTCACTGCTGGCAACATAGAGGAGTTATACAATGACCACACCAAAACTAGTCAAATCCGCTAAACAGTCAAGTAGCAGAGCATGTCACAGATGAGTAATGAGACGTCAGTCAGTATTAGTCAGAGTCATTGAGTGCTTGCTGCTGCTGCTAAGGAATGTGCTGAAGACTGTTCTGCTGCCCAGATGGTGAGCTGTCTGTTCTGTCCAGCACGCCCGTAGCACAAGCCTGGCATTGTCAGATAACCTGAAACATCAATGACATTGCGCAGCCTCTGAAAGACAGACAGAAAAACACAACAGCTGCTGTTAGCATATAGCAGCAGTGTGAAATTCACACACTATTAAGGCTCCTACTCAAATGCCTGAATAAAAAATAAGGACTTGCTAGGGCTTGAAGTGCCAAAACAGCAGCACAACCTTTTGTAAGAAAAAATTTCATCCCAGACTATTATGTCAGATTTAAACTATGTTAGTTTATAAATTGTAAGGGTGCAGGTATGCAGGCCGTATGCACGCATAGTCAGCATCCAAACACGTGTGCAGCAATGATGCAATCGCATCGCAGCACGGTCAGCCAATCAGTCATCGTTGTGTTGTCTCACTGTGAACATGGGTTGGGTGATTGACAATTCTTGAGGCTGTGCCTCTGGCACGATGTTAGGGGATCCCTGAGGTTATGTTGATGTTGTATATTGAAATACGACCGCATGATCATTGCACACATGCGATTGGATGCTGACTGGCATGCCTACGGCTTGCACAACTACACCCTTACAAAATTAAACTGATCACTAAAAGCTTGCATCGATGCTAACGGTGGCCACCTTGAGCACAAACTGTAAAGACAAGTTTAAACCGACTGTCTCAGTGACTGTTTCAAATTTTGTAAAAAAATCTGTCAGGTTTTAACGATTTTAGAGTAACTTATCTGAAGGGAGCCACTAATTTTGAGACACGGTGTAGAATACATTTGCAATATATGGGCCCACTGCAGACAAACACACACGAAATATAAATTACACAACTTGCACTTGTGAGTTTACTAAACTTAACTCACTTTAGTTTGTTACTGGTTCAAAGCCCATGAAAAAGGAAAAAAAATACTAAAACAGTAGTACAGACAGAAGAAGTCAATGTAGAGAATGCTTCAAAAACTACACTGCACAATTTTATCTGCAAGTTCATCAAAGACATCAACAAAAAATAGGACATTTTAGAAATTTGTGATCGGTCAACAAAATAATTTGTAATTAGACACGTTAGGTGTTCAAAATTTCCAAATTTGACTTTGACACACAATTTTGATCACTTTGTTGTGGTTTTACAGCAAACCAACAGAACCTGCTCATATCGACTGATGAAAGCAAATTTCTATTACCATGCATTGAATGTACTGCAAAACTCATGTCTCAAAATTCAGCCACAGTTTCATATCATTAACAGTGTTACTGAGCATAATCGTGCTATGCAGCAAGACTTAAATGCTGCTGAAAACACAGACATAAACACGAAATTTTTAAGCTAATATAGTTTTACTGGTTGTCGGATTGCCCCGTTAATTTTCCAGAGAAACAATGGACCAAATTTAGTAAAGTTAAAACTAAAAATTTGGGGCCAACCGTCGGCCAGAAATATAAAGTACGCCAAAATGTACCATTTTAAAAAAATTCAAAAAATTTCTTCCCAGAGGGGCCCGTGAAAATGTTTGGGGGCCCCGCAAAAATGTTTCCCCGGGCCCCGCTGTGGCTCTCGACGGGCCTGCCAAAAATGACTAAAAACGTTATCCAGTAGCCCTAAATTCTAAAAAAAACTACCGAAAACCCTATCCCCATAAGTTTTTAGTTGTTTTCAATATTCCGTGCTAGGGTTTCGGTACCGAAAACTACTGAAACTACAAAAAACATTGCCATTCTCCATTGTATTTAGTATATATGTTAACTAAAATCTGTTTCTGTTTCTGTCCATATCCTCTGCAAACTCCTGTGAAGGATATCACGCAGAGCGAAGTGGTGATGCCATCTAGATGCTGGGAAAAGGATCTAGGGAGACAGTTGACATCAGATTAGGAGTAGTCAGCATGACGGCGTGAATGGGAAAAAGATTCCAATCTGGCACAGTACGAGGAAAAAAGGAATTATGGTAGACTGAGGTGCGAGCGGTTATGTGACGGAATTTATACGGATGACTGCTTCTCGTTCGTTCATCAGCTCGGATAAGAATGTGTTCAGTTGGTATAGCGGCAAGCCCGTGTACTGTTTTGTAAAAAAGTGCCAGCCTGATATCTCGTCGTCTGTCCTCAAGCGACTCCCAACCGAGGTCCTTAAGCATACTAGTAACTTCCGACAGAATAGATTATGGGCGCTCCAAATTTTAATTTTGTTCCTACTTTCTTTAAAAATTAAATTTATAGCCTAAAATGTCACATTTTGGACAAGAATTTTTGAACGAAAGGTTTTTTAACAATTTTCCGACAGCCTAAAATTAGGAAAGTAGCGGGTTTTCTGCCACGACGCCACTAATTGTTGCTGAATGCATGCAATAAATGATCAAGATGTCGATGCTGATAGTAGACATTAGACGCACTTGTGCACAGTGCACACCAGACACGTCTTACCCATACTCCCATTATATGGCAAAACGTCCAGTTTTGTCGCATTTTCAAAACAATACCTTGCTCTTGAACAAATGGCTGTTGTAACTGCATCCTTAATTATTCAGCGATACCGTCGATATTACACAAATACGTCCAGATATAAACCAAAATAAAACAAAAAATAACAAACCAAAATAGCGCTAACAATTCAAAACAAAGAAGTGGAACAATAAATAAGTAACGCGTTTGGCTAAAATTGCCATTTTCTTCTATAAATCAACAAAAATAAAAAAAAACTCGCTGCTATTGCTGAAGTTTCTGTGCTGCAAACACATGTGCTAATATGTTTACATTTATTTCAGCATTTATTTATGTAAAGTTATACATCAAAGTGTATGTGGTCTGAACGTGGGTGTATTGCTGCAGTCGACGGACAATTTTCAATATGGGTGTTAATATGGGAGACGTATGGTTATAGGGGACAGGTTACATCCACATGGGATACACATACCCATGTTATCAGAATAGGAGCCTACTCAGTTACTAAAAAAGTAAAAATAGTGGCAAAAATGCAGCAAAACACGCCATTTTCACACCAAAAAACCGTACATTTTCTGGAGAGGGACACAGCTCCCTTTCCACAGCCCGTGGGAACACCCTTCACCATGCCCTAACTACATAGATCTTGGCTACGCCACTGGTTTACGTTCGTACCTGAAGATCTCCCGCCTTACAATTTTTAGGCTGGAACCATAAAATATTATTGCAGTTTATAGACGACTATAATATATAACAACCGTGATTATTTTCTTCAGTTTCGTTTCGAAGTTTTGCTCAATAGGCCTACCCGAAAATGTTTGTAATTACTCTTGCGCTGTCTTATTTTACTTCTCGTGGGTATCGATGTATAGGCCTAGGCCTACATACTATGCTGCTATTTAGTGTGTCGCTGTCGCTTCTTTAACCATAAAGTTTTATAATTAAGTTCGTCTTGTAAACTTAATTATAGAACTCAGTCGTGGCAAAGTTAACTTATTTGCCACAACTATGTTCTGTTGTCGCTAGACGTCGTATAGTTGTGGTGCCTAAATAATACTTGACACAACTAATTCACTTAGTTGCGTCAAATAGGTGCGGGCAACTAAAACATATAGTGGCCGCAACTAAGTGAAACTTAGTCGCTGCAACTAAATTACGTTGCCGCAACAAAGGACTTGGCTGCGTTAACTAAACACATATTTTACACCACTTTTTCATTTAGTTGCGTCAAAAAAGCAATGAAAACTAAGTTTTACATAGTTGCCGTAAGTATTTGTGATTTAGAGTGTACTTGCTATAGTGTTATAGCGCTTTGAACTTGCTGTATATGCTTTCGACTTTATGGACTCACTGTACAGCTTGGTGCAGATTTGTTGTAACCTTTGTTGTCCAACAAGTTTTGCAGCAAATCCGTAACGAATCTAAACTTGTGAGCGTGGATATATTGTTTATCATAACAACGATAAGCATACAAGTTATTATTATATTTATTATACATTACAATCAACTAAGTAATTTTAATAATAACGAATACACTTTGATATGAATAGACACATTGTTTTTAATACACGTGCTAGCCTATGTACAAGTGCGACAATAAAAATACACACGAACATGCATTCTACAGACTAAACAAGTGAGTAAGCAGATTACGATAAATACGATGTACTGACTGCGTATAGCTGCACAAGCATGCAAATGGTGCAATGTTTGTCACGTAAGTCTTTACAAAAATAATTTTATCCCTAGTGACAGCAAACGTTCAGCGTCGTCGTCGTTCAGTTCACGCATTATCGCCGGAAGTACTGTGACACATCTCATTTGAAAGTACGGATAACGGATTTGTATGCAGGCTGGATCGCAATGATAGAACACGCCGAGCGGTATCGTTAGGATGTGCTTGGTATCGTTTACACTCACGTAGACAGACAGCTTCTTGTGAACGATCACGAATTTGGGTCCGGCAGTATCGCACTTGAACTCATTACCACATCCGCGACACTTTTTTATCCTGCTATCATATCTACGAATGATAAAGGGATTAGAGTGGTGATGTAGTTTTCGGCGCAACTTGGGGTGATAGGACTGGCACTGATCGTAGCTGATACATGTAGCACTGACGTGTCCGGTTGGTTGTGACTTCCTGCTGATGACCGGTCTCACGGTAATCGAAGGATTAGAACAAACAGCACCATTTTCGTCATCCATCTGTGACATTGTGTTCACGTTTGGTTTCATGTCTGTCATAGTTACGCTATTCGAAACACCGTTTGTTTCAGCATAGACAGAGTTATTGTCGGTTTCCTTAGGTTCAACCATCGGCGCAGTATGTCTCTTACTACACCTGCGTGTGTGGGCAAGCAGTCCTCGCTTGCCTTTACAGGTCTGACCGCAAGAATAATACGTGCTGATACAGGTGTCACACGATACATGATTCTGTGATACTTCAGTAACACTCATAGTTAATTGACAGTGTACTAGTTTGTACACGATGAATTAAGTACGAGCACGAATTAGTATATCTTGACACCAAGCAACAGAAATGTCGAGAATGACTATCGCACATAAATATTCAGATAGACTTAGTCTGCGACTTATATAGGCACAGAATGCTGACTCATCGTGTGGAAAAATAACAACGTATTACGTACGTACACTTACGTATTACGCACGTACCATGTTAAAACAGCAGAAAAGTCGCTTAGATATGACAAAAAATGTACTTGATGACCTTTGATCTTGACCTTGAACTTGACCACGACCTTGACCTAGATATGTCAAAAATACTTTATGGCCTCAAACCTCGACTTTGGCCTAGATATGTGGCATGACCTTGACCTTTGACCATGACCATGACCTTGACCTGTCAAGGTCATTATGGGTCAAGACCGGCAATCTCTTTCTACTAGAAAGTAAAAAGAGATTGCCGGTTCTATTGTATAACTTTTGTTTTTGAACATAAAAGTGCACTTTCAGATGAAATTGACAGGTCAAGGTCAAGGTCAGAAGCCATCAAGTACATTTTTTGACATATCTAGGCCAAAGTCGAAATCTGAGGCCATTAATCATATTCGACAGGTCAAGGTCACGGCCAAAAGTCAGGTCAAGGTCATGTATCTAGGCCAAAGTCAAGGTCTGAGACCATAAAGTATTTTTTGACACATCTAGTTCAAGTCAAAGTCAAGGTTAAGGTCAAAGGTCATCCAGTACATTTTTGACATATCTAGGCCAAAGTCCAGGTCTGAGGGCAAAAAGTATATTTTTTAATATCTAGGTCAAGGTCAAGGACAAGGTCAAAGGCCAAGGTCATCGAATGCATTTGGTGGCAGATCAATGACTCACACCAGACCTATGTATTTTACAGTAGTCAATTATTAGTGTCTAAATTAAAACTACAGACGACTAAATGCAACGGTGTGTTAACATGAACTATAACTTACAGAATGTACGAACTACTGCTGTCAGAATACACTGTGTCATTTGTAAAGGTCAGTGATAAAATAAATGCCAATCTATTATGTAGGTTTAACCAAATGTAACGTATTCAATTGTCCGACCCAAAACCTGTTTGATACATGTTTAGCACAGCATGTAGACGATAGTGCGTAGGTCTGCCATGCTAAGACTGTAAAACATCGCACCTTTGGACCTATGTTGTCGGTGGTGCGTTCACACCGCATGTGAGTCATTGTGGGAAAACCGGGCGTCATACTGAGACAGCACAAATATATCTGTTAACGGCTGTCTTACGAGACCTTAGATTATGTACTTTAATCTCGTTGCTGTCTTGTCTTCTACGTAGCACATACGTAGCACATAGTTACGAATGTATACTGTACGTGCTTAACGTTATAGGCCTACATATCACGCAGTGGTAGGTGAACAGATGTAAAAATAACAACGAATTGAATACGTACATGAGTGATCGATACAGCACATCGCTGACTAACGGTAACGCGAGAAACGACGACATACGTAGAGAACGAAATAATAGAAATATAGAAATTTAACAGCAGAGAAATCGACTATTGCCAAACATATGCCATATACTGCAACGCGTTGCACTTTGACCCGTGCTTGAACGTAAACGGTACGTACACGAACGACTGCCCTTTGGTCCTTCGCCGCGCGATACAAGGTGGGAGTTTAATGTCGACGAGTCGGAAACTAAGTGTTACGGATTAATACGGAATTAATGCGATTAATAAAAAAATAATTAATAATAATAATAATATTCTTGGCTGGATTTAGAACTAGGGCTTAATTTAGACACTAATAATTGACTACTGTAAAATACTTAGGTCTGGTGTGAGTCATTGATCTGCCACCAAATGCATTCGATGACCTTGGCCTTTGACCTTGATCTTGACCTTGACTTGACATAGATGTGTCAGAAAATACTTTATGGTCTCAGACCTTGACTTTGGCCTAGATACATGACCTTGACCTTGGCCTTTGGCCTTGACCTTGACCTGTCGAAAATGATTAATGGCCTCAGACTTCGACTTTGGCCTAGATATGCCAAAAATGTACTTGATGAACTTTGACCTTAACCTTGACCTTGACCCGTCAATTTTATCTGAAAGTGCACTTTTATGTTTAAAACCGGAAGTCATACAATAGAACCGGCAATCTCTTTTTATTAAAAGGTTTACATCAGCCTTATCCAAAGCTGCTTAGATTTTGCAGCTCCAGCTTGACAACCCTGGCTTTCGGCAACTAAATTTTAAAACTTGGAGGCGACACAAAATAAGGCTTTACGAATCATGATAGGTCAGGCCAAGTCCACACCAGTAAAGACTCTCAGAGCGGAAGCAGGAGTTTGCAGCTGTAAGACAGTCAGCAACAGATTGTGTGTAAAAGCACATGAGAAGAAAACCAGACTTCCAGCGAATCATCCCAAGACCGCCTGCAGAGATCTAGTTGGCGGGAGCAAGCAAGTTTTTTTCTCGACAGCCTCTCGTCGGAGATGAAATATAGACAGCCAATGAGTTTGCTCCAGATACCTTTGTGGATTTAGTCGAGCAGGGCCTGCAGACAGTTAATGCGTCTACACGGACATCCAAAAAACGGGAGTAATAGAGATTATGAGATTTTAAAAAAAATGAAACTTTGAGTTGTATTAAGAGTCATAAGCCGGTTTTGACCCTCTACACAGATGGATCAGTTAGCGATGGCACCTTCAATGGTGGAGCAGCAATGGTAATAACTTTAGGACCTGCTGACTCTCCAACAATCGTTGACGTCTAGAAGAGAAGAGGTAGCCAATTGACATCTTCGTTTGAGGAAGAGAAAGAGGCCATGTCTATGGCGTCGGAGTGGATCATCTTTAATGAGCCGGAGAACAGAATATCGTTTTGTTCTAACAGTCAGTCATTGCTAAAAGCTACTGAAAACGATTCCCAAAAAACATGTGAAGTCAGAGCTAAGCTATTGCAGGTCAAAAACGACGTGATCTTTTAGTGGGTTCCTGGACACATGGACATCCCAGGAAATGAAGCAGCTGACAAGGCGGCTAAGGAAGCTGCGACAATAACAGACGATCCTCCACGGCCAGTCTCATCGGCAGCAGCTCTGAGTTGTGTAAATAGATCGATCGAGCATACCGATCGAGCACCTGAAAACTGCGCTGGTCTACAGGAATTTTAACCAAGCTAAAAACAAGGCGGAAGTTAAGACACGCAAGAATGTCGTGTTCCTGGCCCAGGTCCGCAGCGGTCACTGTCTGAGCTTCAAGGCGTATTAGCATCTACTAAATGCAGCAGTCGACCCAACTTGTCCTAGATGTGGGGAAGGCCCACATACTCTGAAACATTAGTTTCTAGAATGTGCTGAAACTTAGTCAACACGACTACAAATTTTGGTGACGTGAATCCGTCGTTGGAGTTTTTGCGGATCATGATTGAAAAAGGCGGTGCTGACGTCACGGCGCATTCTTAAGGGCAGCCGCGTCAGTCCACCAGGCCTTTGTCAACAACAACAACAACAACAACAACAATACCGGATGATGGTAAAACGTCAGCGTCGACTGCTCCTGCGTCTGTGGTTCCTGCTGCTCAACGTTCGGCGGCGAATAGACCGGCGATGCTGGACTATAGTATGTCGACTGCTGCTGCTCCTCGCAATCCAACACCACATTGCTCGGTCCTAAAATATTATTAACATTATTAGCATTACGAAGCAGTAAAAAATAAATGCAAAAGTCAAGCATACGCTAAGATAGTCGACCAATCATCCGAAAAAAACGCAGATTCTATATCACTTCGTATTACCTACGAACAGACAACAAGCAAACGACAAACAGGCCAATAATTCTATATTATTGTCGTGGCATGATTTTAGCTTTTACCATTGTCGTTATAACGTCTTACTTATATGGTATTATAGGCAAAATCGTACCTGCAATATACACATTGTAGTGTTAAAACTGTATCGTTACTGCTATGCGACCGAGCACGTCTACGAGTCTTCAAGTTTAACTCACAGTCTGATTGCTTTCTGTATCCGAACGAAGTCTTATATAAAGTCCACCATATGCTTCAAAGTCGTTGCCTGACGCGATTATCTGTTAATGCTAAAAGCTTTATCGCAGCTGCTTCAGTCAAGTGTCGCCGGAAGAGCATATCCTACCCGTTCAAGCCTTTATTTCATGTGTATATGATCTGCTTGCATTTAACTTTCGCAACAGTTGCTGCGAGTACAAAAGCCGCAAGTCGTAAAACGCTCCTTCATGTTTCTGCGCGCATTACGCAGCGTACGTTACGTTGAGCTAAAGCTATGTAAAAAAATCACAGTGTAATCACAGCCACGTGCTCGTGCACGTGCCGCATGTGCGACTGCTGTTATCGCGTGCAGCATGCAATCGATTACCGACACACGAACCGTTCGCAACATCTACTTCGCCGATAGCAGACGTCTTGACTCCCGACATGCTGCCGCTGCTCCTCTATTTGTTCAACTGCTATTTTTTATAAATAGAAACTGGAAACTGATAAACTAAAAACATTCAGGTAACGCTAAAATACTTAGTTAATGCAATAAGCAGATGAATGCACAACAATCTGCCATATCTGAATCTTACATGTGACAGACGACACTTGCGTAGGTCTTAGTATATTTGCGTTGTTTGTCACAATTTTTTTTAATATCAATAATTTTAAACACTTCGAAGTACAACATAGACAACATTTTTATACACTTAGCGTGATCGGAGTCTGTGATAGAATTATTCGTGCATGTTTGTGTACGTTATTTTTACGATATTTTCTCGTCTAGCGTGAAAACGGTTGCAGAAAGTCACAAACATGCTGTTTATCATAATAAGCACCAGCGATGAGCTTTTAAATATTGTCAACGCAAATTACCTCAAACCTCGAAAATAAAAGTTTTTAGTCATTTTTTCGGTATTTTGGGCTGCGAATTTGTGTACTCGCTTTTCCGATAGGCAACATTTGTTCTTTTATACACTTACCTTATCTTAGAAGGTTTTAGTCATTTTTTCGCTATTTCGAGCTGTGAATTTGCGTACTCGCGGTTCTAGCATACACTTAGCGCGGTCGGAGTAGGTGATAAAATTATTCGTGCATGTACGTGAACGTTATTTTCTGTCATTGTATTGTCTAGCGTAAAAACGGTTGCAGACATGCTACTTAACATGACACGCAATATCGACAAACTTTTTAAAAATGTCAACACAAATGATCTTTAACCCAAAAATAAAGCGTTTTAATCATTTTTTCGATATTTTGAGCTGCGACGCGCATTTCAAGAGTCAACTGCGCTCTTCTACGTTTATTATAGCTCGCACACGAACACGTTAAAGAGTCTTACTTCTTGAAAAGTTTTTGTTTTTCGCTATCGGTTCGTCTAACGTGAAAACGGTTACAGATCGACACCGTCGTGCTGCTTATCATAACAAACACCGATAACGCGCTTTTTAGCGGTATCAACATCGATGACTTTCAACGACCTTGAGCCATAAAATAACAGGTTTTAGTAATATTTGTAAAACCAAATTTTGGTTAACGAAGTCTGAATTTTTGTCGATCAACAGCAGCTGCTGTAGGCTTTCGCACGTCTTAGGAGCATCAGTCAAATGTATTGTTTATTTAACGCAGATTCTATCAGCCGAAAGATGGCAAAAACGGTAAAATCAAGCCCACTCGAAAAAGTGTCGCTCTACGTTTCGTCTAGTGGACTTACCTGCGCAAACTGATTGACTGCATTTACGCGTCTTTTCCAACACTCGCTTTTGCTCTACCATGCTACTACAACTAGGATCACATAAGCCAGCTAAACTGGATAAGTTGCTTGGAGTGTAATTCCTACATCAACCATCCGGAACAGCAGCAGCAGCCGACAACTACCCCTTAGTTTGCTGCCTGACGTCGTACGCTATATAACCGATTATTTACGCACCGTCGCATATGGCTGCTACTAACTGCGACGAGTGTCAACACCACGATCCGAAACTGCCTCGAAACGTTAACCCGTTCGTCGTTCGCAAACACTGCGGCAGAATAAAAAAAGTGTCGCGGGTGTTAAAATCGGGTACCACCAGACCTGCGCTCGTCATCGCCCATCATCAACTGTACGTGTACGGTCGTATCAAGAAGACCAAACGACTTCTAACAGCCGAGGGCGACATTTTCTCTTACTGCTATCTGGCGTGCATACAACCCCGTCATCCATAATTTTACTTGTACGACGTCCTACGCTGTCACGTCGACAACCGAACGATAGCGACAACGAATATTTGCAGTCGATCTCTAGCGAAAGGCGAACAGACGTTCACTGCGCGACTTTCGTGTGTGTATTACGGACACTATCGTATAACCATATATCGTCGTTGTCGTAACCTAGTTGCTTAGTGGACAATTATATGTGCATGTGTGTGTGTGTGTTGTAATTTATAATTATGTTAATAAGTATGGTGTAAGTATGTTAATTGGACTATTTACATCGGACATTTGAGATGCCCCGGTGGTTAGCGCGCCGTACTGTTGTGAGTTCGATTCGGCATTTAATTTTTTTAATATCATGATTATGTTAATTGTGATGATAATAAACATTATTTATTAGTGCATTATGTAGCGTGTATGTGTGTGTGTTTGTGTGTTGTCGTTGTCAATAAACGTGAGTTTGTTGCAACAACTGTTGATACATGACTGCTACAGATACACTGCTCAAATTATTTGCGCACGAAAGACGATTCGTGAGTGCGACTCAGAGAAAACAGTTTTGTTTTGGTACCCGCAAAAAATTAATTTTTTTTCAAGTTTTCAGCTCTCACGTTCTGCTATCGTACACTTTCTCTCCCGGGGGGGGTCGAAAATGGCGCCTCCTTGAATGAATCAGGTAATCATGCCCTGGTTTATCAAAAAAAGCAAACTACGGCTTTAAATTGGAATTCCGTTGCTGCAACTCTATCAGCTGATCACGGTTCATTGTGTCAATAGTTTTTTTTGTATTTATGAAACAAAGAAAAAATATCCTGCGTTATTTTATCGGCCGCAGGTTTTTCACACGGTGGATCAGGTGGGGTTTTTTCCAATAGTGTTAGTTTTAGAAACAGTCATTGATCGGGTCACTACATTGACTTTATCCACTACTGGGTCAAAGCACAAATCACTACAGAACAACAGATCAATACCGACAAACAGGGTGGACACTAAACCACACAAGTATGTACCAGTACACAACTGACATTTTACAGTTAGTTCAACCAATGGTACCGAAACTACGTCGCCAGTAATACCGCGAATCAAGCAACGTTCACCAGTGATCACATAGTCATCATTAGTTAGCACATTACTACTGACGAGAAACTGAAAAGCACCTGTATCACGTAAAATTTTGATTGATCGACTCGCGTTATCGGGACAAATCAACAACGCTTTAACACAGTTGTTTTTATATCAAGGGTCCACAACTTCTACTGGGTACAGTCGCCACAAAATTAACAGGTTCTTCAGCCTTAGACTCGGTAGACTGTGCAGCTAGTTTAGCTAGCCTTTTACGACACTCTGAAACGAGGTGACCAGGTTGTTTTAGTAGCATACAACACCGCTACCAAAACGTGGCTGTGGGATAGGCTTAATAACAGCAGAGAGCTGTTTTACTTTTGCCCTTTTATTAACGAAAACCACTAGATCACCCTCAATTCCAGACTTAAAAGACTAAGGTGTTACCATTTTTTCCTGGTTTGGCTTTTTTGGAATTGGGAACCTTTTGAACTTTTATTGATATACTCGACACGGTAAGCTGCAATATACTGGTCAGTCAATTTAGCCAGTTTAGTTAGCGAGGTAGGTTTCTGATCAATTAGCCAATTACGCATATAGATACCCAACTGGTCGTTAAACTGCTCCATCATAATCAGTTCACGCAATAAAGCAATATGCATGTTTAGTTTCAGCCTAACGCTTAAATTGTATGGACAACCAAAAAGCAAATTTAGAATAAGTCTCGGACGAAAATTCGGTTAATGACCAAAAACGCTTCTTATACACCTCAGGAACAACAGCATATGCAGTTAACAGAGCTGCTTTATTTTGTCATAATCCGGACAATCAGCAGTTGGCAACTCGTTAAACACCTTTAACGCTTTGCCGGTTAACTGGGCCTGCAAAATAGCCGCGTATTTCTCTTTCGGAAAATTATTGAAAGTCGCGATCTTCTCAAACGAAATGAGAAATGTTTCGATATCGTAATCCGTAAATTTGGGGATAAGTTTAACAGCTTCCCCAATTCGAAACTGTGGGACACTTTCCTTCGGAGCAGGCACGGGGCGGGCATTTTGCAACTCCAGCTTTCGAAGATCGAACTTAAATTGTTTACGCTCACGTTGTATTTAAGCCTCACGCTCTACACGTTGCTGCTGGGCCTGCATTTCTAACTCCCTTTCTTTTAATTTTAAATTACTTCTACGCTCAGCTCGCTTTTCACGCTGAAGTTGGAGTTTTATCTTTCGGCGCTTAAGTTGTATATCATGCTCGTACTTCTCTGCCTCTAAACGGCGCCATTGGATTTGAAGCTTAAAAGTACGCAGTTGGTCCTCATCCATGGAGGGAGTTTTAACCGAAAAGAAGATCAGGTTCCGTTTGCGTCTAGCCCCAGGATACGGCGGGACAAGGTCACGGTCAACCGCTGCTTCGACTTGTGGATCAGGAGCCACAACAGAACTATTAGACCTGTCTGTAGCTTGACCTGAAACAATATCGGCAACCTTTACAGCATAAGCCAGGGCCATCTGTAACTCAACTTTTGTTAAACCAGCATACGAAATGGACCGAACACGCAATTACTTACATAGTTCATTAACAGTCATTCCAAAAATATTTGCAAGCCCAATAGCTGTTTCGGATAAAGTGGGTTCCGAGACCTCTGACTCCTCAGGGTCTCTATCCTTACTATCCCTATCCCCATAGCAATAAACGTAAGGAAACGACAATAGACAAAATATTTAACACCGTACCGAACAAAAGTATACGAGACCCTGTTTGGCAACGAATGACAGGCACAGCTCGGTAGTAACACAACGAAAGTGGCGGAAAACATACCTGCACAAAACAAGCGGTAGACACACGATTCGGCTTTCAAGCTTGGGCAAAAACCAAAAACACACAAAGTTATAATATATGCAATTATAAAGGCAGTAAGCAAAATATAAAAATCACAACAAACAGTAGTAGCCTATTGAAAACAGATAGCCTACATCGGATTTATTACTGATGGAAATTAAAATCTCACTGTCACAGATTGGAAGCAAATCTCGGACGAGCCCTTATTTGTTACGAACCTAGTGCGTAACTAGGGGTAACAACAGTTATATAGCAATAACCACACAGACATGCAAATGACAGTTTTAAATAATCAGACAAAAACAGACAGACAGTGTTAAGAAGCTAGTGTGTAATTAAATAATTAGGGGTATACAAATAACAATTATATAGCAAAAACCACACGCACATGAAAATGTCTGTTTCACACAGGAAGTCAGCAGCGACGACGCGAAAGACGGCAGGTAGCAGAAGCAGAGCGACGACACGAAAGACAGCGGGTAGCAGAAGCAAAGCAACGACTATAGTCAGGTGGCGTACAGACGACGAAAAGTAAGCCGACGCCGACTGAAACCGGCTGTCTCGTCCTGCGGCGTGGTTCGAAAAACTGGACGCGACGGTGCAAACACCGATGGTTTGGTAACGTCAATGCCGACACCCGGAGCCACGCGCAAAACCCTGGTGCGTAGACGCCGCGAATTCTGACCAGGAGCAAAACCGCATTTTTAGACGATATTTTGAAGGACCATGGTATAATAGTCCAGAAACTTGTGATAGCGTAGCTTAATAGACTACAATACCGGCCAGCATAACGTTATTTTACACTGCCATAGTCTAGCACAAGTCTACTGAACAGCACGTGTTTTCAGCAAAGCATGCTAGTCAAGTGACTAAACAGACAACAAAGACAAGAAACCACGCGCACACCGAACAAAGTTCACAACTCACAAGGCGCGGTCATATGATGACACGGCAGGTAAAACAGGTCACATCTACAGTAAGTAATGTGAACTAGGTTTACTAACGTAGAGCACATAACAACGCTAAATCGTGCAAAAAAAACAAACAAAAGTACAAACATTATTAACATCTCTCGTCGGTCAACGTTCGGTTTGTCGAACTCGATGCAAGATTTTATTTGATTTACAGCATATCGAACAGCGATTATCGGTACACCAACATAACGTAACAGGGTTATGGGAGAGAGTCATGGGTAACTTTGGATATGGAGACAAGAACGATCGAGGAGAACGGCTGCTAGAATTTGCGCTAGAACACGACATGATGATCTGCAACACGAAGTTCCAACAAAAGG
>Ga0056128_1005723_pt1 | contig 15644 bp, 9 predicted proteins | sample WorMetLIZISLAND2_FD_71113 | JGI IMG/M metagenome (GOLD analysis project Ga0056128, IMG submission 71113) | Marine gutless worms symbiont microbial communities from Max Planck institute for Marine Microbiology, Germany - Olavius geniculatus... ...
GAGATTACGCGGCTAATGTTTACCTACCCTAAGTCAATAGTGCGCGTTGTGCGTATGCTAATGCATTTGTGTGCATGCCACGTGACTTTGCTACCGGGGGAATTTCACCCCTCTAAATTTTCCCCAATCGGACTTAGGGCGCCGGGCGGACTCACGTTGGGCTTTGCCCCAAATTTTTAGTTATCAACTATTTTATGCTTATTTTTTATTTCATTTTTTATCAGTCAATTTCAGGTTCTGATCCATGCGTCGCATGGGGTCGTGCGTCGCGCGACAGTTTCTACCTGCGTCCATTAGTGGACTGATGAATGCGCGTTATTACGGAGCGCTTAAATATTCTATGTACGATGTAATTGATTTTTCTTTATTCTTTATTAACAAAGGATTTAATAAGTGATGCATTTTTAATGAGGTGTTATTCGCCCATTATCGTCGCGGGTATGTGTACAAACGTAAGTCACGTAAACTGATGTGCATTTATGGGCTGTGGCATGATTGCCTGCCAGTGCAGAGGACCCACAGGCCTGCTGCTCAGTAAACATGTCGTACAAGAAGAAGAAGAAGAAGAAGAAGAAGAAGAAGAAATGTATTCGGCTCAAACACAAATACAATAACTTTAGCGGCAGATATAAAATATAGAAGGTCTATTAACCGTGCCACGACACTATAACGTATTTAAATCAGGCTTATTCAGTATTAAATCAGAGTATAGCTGAAGCCAAAGTTGTTTTTTTTTGCAGAATGCATGACTTTTAACTGTAACAGCATGCGTGCAACATGTGGCACCATGTTGCGAGTGGTTATCAGTTATGCAGTGACTATACACACAGCCGGTCGTATGTATAGACAAACAAGACGTGTACACAGCCAATGAAAAGGTTCACAAAATGTAAATCACATTTCACAACTCGAGGTCATGTCTGAAAAGTCATATCAGATCATAAATGCAATCACTATAGCTATAATTTGTTTTGTTTTTAGTTTTCAACATAAAAGTTATTTAAAACACACAAGACAACTGTGACAGACAGAAGTTTATTTGCAAAACAATACAAGCATGCAGAAACAGAAGAGCAACTGCCCATCAAAGATGGTGCCAAAATCGAATTGCATTTGTAGTATCAGCTCAATGTTTCAGTCAGCTTGACTCGGCAGATTGGAACTCAGTGGTATAACCAGCAACCAGCATGCAACGCATTGCTTACTTGCAGTGGGATAACAGGCATGGATGTTTATAACACAAGAAGCCCAGTTCCCAGTTGTCGCTAAGGTAGCCAGGTCATATCGCCTATGTTCAAAGACCAGAGTCCGAATTCCGATCGCGCAAAGAAAGCGATTTTTCAGAGTGACTGCAGTCCGGGCCCATACATGCTATGGTGTTGCTGCTATATCAAACGCTACAATCGGTCAGCCAAGAATTATCAGGCAGTATTGCAAAACTTCTATGCCCAAATCCTAAAAGGTACCCTAACTGTAATCCACAATACTTGCGTGACAAATGGCCACAGATAGACGTATCGAGCCAAAAAGTCAGTAGCATGGAGACCGCCCTTAGGTCAGATAGTAAGTGAATTTTTTAAGGTTTTTCGTGGTGAAAGAATACTGCAATTGTATTCGGCCGTGTGTATAGAAATTTTTTCGAATTTGTTCACGGCTGGCCATGTACGTTGTTGCCATTTTCTGTACACATGGCCAGCCAAGAACAAGAGAAATTTATGTGCTGTGTCTTTATATAGACCAAATAGTAGGGTGAAAGAAGTGATAAGTAGGCTACAGCTGAAATAATCAACAATTGACAGCTGACATTCTCTTAATGATGCTGTCTTTTGCATTTATTTTTCTTTTGCTGTAACCTGCATGCGCTGCAAAGTGGCAAAATGTTTTCAGTATTTTTTAGTTTGTAACTTTTCACCGCAAAATGTCTTTAATATTTTTCACATTTACAGTTCTGCTGTGTTTTAGTAATCAGTGTGTATATTTGCAGTGCACGCAGCTGAAATGCTTTGTAATGACACAGTGCACATAGCCAGTTGTGTGTAATATATGACGTCATTCATATCGTTTACAGAGTTGTTACTGTTTTTGTGCACTTTTATTATATGTACATGTAAATCAGGTGGACTTCATGATACATCTGAGTGGCGACTGATCATGTGACTGCTGAAAAATTGTTTCATTTCTAGTCACCAGTGTGTGTGTGTGTATTGTCATCTCTGTAAGAATTGCTTTTTTGGCTCTGGTGAAACAACGGCTGGGCAATCATGCAAGAAGTCACGTGGTAAACTTACGAATGTTGAATTTTTGTCATCATTTTGTTTGCTGCTTTGTATTTCGTTTTTTAAATTTTAATTTTTAATGTATATCTGACATAACTGTTCTGTATAAAAAGCTTACGGTATGGTATTACATTGCACAAGTTAACGATAATAAAAAATACATTACATCACGTTAGCTAAGTGAGATATTAAAACAGTGGTTCACAGCTCCTGTCCTGCACTTGCAGGCATGCGACAAGTTGATGTCAGGCTTGCAACATCCAACAGAAAAATGCCAAAAATATTACTTGATTTTACCCTTAGGGTGGGCATTCTGTTACGCCTGCTCAATGATGAGGCCGTATCAGTTCAGCTCGATGTGCATCCCCAGAAAATTAAAATTACTGAAGGTCACGTAAATAGCTGTGTAGCCAAAATCTGCATTAATGCTGAAGATGAACCACTACACGAGTACTGGTAGAGTGTACGATAACTGTTCATATAAAACTGATCCGCTCTTGGTTGGCTTCTGTCTTTTGGATCTCAGAAATTTTTCTGGTCTTTGGATCTTTAAGCATCACCAGCACAACTAGGTGGCAGACTATGGTGGGGCCAAAAGTATTATATAAAAGATTATGCCTTCTTGATTATTTATTTACTATGTTGCTTGGCTTTTGTTTTACTTTTCACCGATGCATACCTCCAGTTTTTGGTGGGAACACTGCCAAGCTTTTCATAATATATAAAATACCATACAGTATTTTGTCTGCAGTTTTTCATTGTTAATTATCTGGCTCATGGTCACTTCAGGATCGTTCTGTGTAGTCTGTGGCACAAAGAGTCTGGAGATTGTGTGCCACTTTGGTTTAAAGCTTTTGAGAAAGAGATTGATCTGCTGAGAGATAAATGAACGAATGCCTGTGTTCTGCCAGGGCATACTCAGTTGTTGATTCATCACGCGTCTCAACGTTTATTGTGTCTATTCTGCTGGTCGTCTATGGCAGCTTCAGGCAAGTTGCACACAATATCTGACAATATGAGTTATAAATCTTTGTTCAACACAACATTTTGGTAGAAAAACAAAGCAAAGAAACCAGTCAAAAAAACATGAAAAGCATTTAGCTGAACATTGATCATATTTTACTGGTAGATTTGCACTGATTTTTGTACCGAGCATATAAATTTATATACTTTGTGCACATTGTGTTTGATATAAAGACAAGATGAGATATTTATTGGAATGCAGCTATAATGGTATGAAAGCAAGGGTTATAAAATAATATAAGAATCAGTCATTGAGAGCCAGTCAATAAGTACAAAAGCAAAGGCATGTATTCAGAACTTTTGAATGACATATCTAGTGAAGCCTATTCTGCAAGCTTGAATGAATTCCTAGTCTGTGGTTGATGTGGAACGTTTACTGATTTGTATAATATATACAACTTGGTGTGCAGGGCTTTGAACATGGAGCAGGAGCAGAAAGAAAAGGAAAAGGAGAAAGACAAAATGTCTTTGCTGCCAACCACCGCGGCTCCGACAAATGCTGAAACCGAAGCTGGTAAGATACGAGTTGCTTAGTATGTTTAGGTCATTTCCTCTACTGAGTCAACGTAATAAAGCCAGTTTCTGTTCGACTGTCTGTTCACATACTGGGTATGTATGATTCAAACAAAGTTGGTGTGTAGGTAGAGGTTGATGAGTGCTACATGGTAGTGTGTTTGTGATTCATTCAAAGTTACAAGACCTTCATAGTTAGTATACTTCCATTTTATAAAGTGCCATCTGTCTTTTCCACCATTTGTCTTTTTCACCATCTACAATATGAGCTGACAATAGACTACTGATTTTTAAATTAGGAGAAATAGTTGAATTATCTGATTGGTGCTCATTTTTGATATTTTATCTAAGTGTTTTGTCATGTGACTTTAGACACTGGTGTGCACAACCGGTATGGAGGATTCAGTGTCAGTTGTGTACTATATGGGGCTTGTTTCTGCTATTAATAATTGAAAAAGTGAGCTTTTGTTACAAATGGGATTAGCAGCCATTGTTGGTCATGCGGCTTTGATTAAAACATAATCAGGATGTTAGAACTATTTTCATGCACTATTCGCAGCACTTTTTCGTTTGTTGCCCTGTTTATTCTCCTGATTTTCTTCATTCTCTTCCAGGCCCACATTTCAAAAGCATGTAGTCTGGCTGCCTACTGCTGGCCTAGCGATATGTCAGTAGCTGGTGGATTATGGGATTGCAGTGAGTTTCTGTTCTTATTCTAGGTGTCCAGACACTGGATGTGGGTCAGGCATTGTTCATGCCTATAGGAGCATCGCTGTCTCTGCTAATCATGTTTTTATTCTTCGATTCTCTACAACTCATGTTTGCCGTCTGCACTGCAAGTATGTCTGCTCACACTCGGAATGAGCACAGGTTGTCTTTTTTTCAGAACCACGATTGCGTAATACACAGTATATTGTAATATAATCATATAATTTAATTATATGTAATATATTACAAATATGTGTATGTATATATAAATATGTAACAGTGACACAGATTGGAATGGATGTATTTTGGCAGTTTTTTTGCGAGCAGGTTGTGATTAATTATCAGACATCTTCAGAAAGTAAGCATTTGAACTTAAGGGCAGGCAGGACTTCACATCTGGATGTATTTCCTGTCTCTCAACCAGAATGTCAGGGCATTGAAGGATTGTTTCAGTATACTGTATACTGAATATTAGTGAATATATTGTCATATGCATTAGAGTTGTTGTTAACTGTGAATAAGCTGCACGATGTTGTTGAATGTTGATATTGTGGTTTGTTTTTCTTGTAGTTCTTGCAATGGTTGCATTTGCATTTCTTCTGCTTCCTGTCTGTGAACGAATCACTAAACCTTGCGGCTGCATTAGCAAGTAATTTTTCTGTCTATGTTTTCATGGCATTTATGACACTTTTATTACAATTTTGATTTTTGCTTTTGTGTATGATAGTAAAACTAATGTGTAGTACTTGTTTTGTGTGCTGATGGGGAGACAAGTGTGTATGATCACTATCATGAGAGTGGTTAAAATTTTGGGGCAAAAATGTCCCCACAATTTTTTTTGACTGTGTATAGTTAGAGACATGTAGGTATAGGTTTTGCTTATTTATTTCTTTAGTCCCCAGAGTTAACGTTTTTGAAAAGTAGGTCTGGTTTTTTTCACACACCTGGTTGTTTATGCCTTATCTGTTGTGATTATCGGGTGTGGGTTGATGTTGTTGGGACTTAAACATATCCTTCAAGTCTCCACAATTGAGGTCCTTACTGTTGGTGAAGCTGTCTTAAACGTAGCTGCCAAGGTCTGGAAATTAAAATGCATAAGATTGAGTCCAGTTCCCTGTCCTGCAATAGACAGCATTATGAGATTGGTGACTGTCTGGAGGATAACAGGGAAGATTATTAGAACTGCCATTATGGTCAATTACATATGCACAAGTATGATGGAGTTCTTACAATTTTAGGTTTAGCTCGTTTTTGTGTGTTATGTGTTTCTGTAAAGGTTAAACTTTCTGTTTCTTTATTGCGAATGTTAAACTTACCGTTTCATTACTACGTGTTGTATGCATTTTGCCTGAAAAGGCTGTCCCCAAAATTACCTATATCGTGTTGGGTGAGACGTTAAATCCTACTCTCTCAGCCTCGGTTCCCTCCCTTATCCCCTGCTCTCTTTTCTTTTTCTTTACCTTTTTTTCTTTGTTTTCTTTTCGCCTTTACTCTGTTTTCACTACCGTTTCCCCTTTTTTGCCCTTCCCATTCTTTGCTTGAAAATTTAGCTAGGGGCTTTGCAAAGCGCTCTGAGCTTCTCCAGCATGGTTTGGGCAGATCCTTGGCAACTAAAACATTTTGTGCATTTTTAGCTCCACAATTGTGCCTTGTGAAAACAATATTTGTCGCTTTGAGGTAGTGTTCGTAATTTATACAAAATACTAAGAATAATGCATGAATTAAAACTTAGGCGGGCAGAAAAGCACGAGTTGACTGAAAATGTGTGAGACTCACACGATATGCGTGAGACTTGGCAGGGCTGCTTAAGTTTTCACAGTCTTGCAAACACCAGTGTTGTAGTTATTGTAATCCTGTGATTGATTTGTCAATACTAGGGTCAGGGATTAGGAAATTTTGAATCTCGAGATCCCATTTTCGAGATTCCGTTTACATATTGCTAATTATTTAGTATCACTGTAGTAGCCCTACTTGCATTGGATGTAATAGGCTCTTATTGGTAGGTGTAGAGAGTGACTATGACTGTCAAAATCCAACTTACACTGCACAGCAAGTACTCTTGTGAAAACGAACAATTTTTATGATACAACGAAAATTGTTATTTTATCATCTAGTGCTCGAAAAAGTATAGTTTTAGCAAATGTTTACAATCCTAAAATTCTGGAGTTGGGATACTGCCAATTCTGGGATTTGGGATTGGCTGAAACAGCCAGTATCCCTGGATTACAGTCACTACACAAGCGTGTGTATGTGTTAACAGAATATCATTTGGTTGTTGTGGTCGCTACACACCGGCCGACGTGCTCGCTGTCATTTTGTCGTTCTGTATTGTCTGTGTCTGGGTCATGACTGGCCACTGGCTGCTCATGGATGGTATACGCAACTTTATTAGTACTGTCTTTATAATAATGATATTAATTATAATGATTACAGTGCATCAGCATAGCTTGCTATAATGCAGATGCATGGTGGTCTATAATTTTGCTGCTCCCCGTACCTGTCTATAAACAGGGTGGGCCAAAAAAATGCCCAACTTTTTTTTGTCAGAACTTTGTCAAATCTCCACCAAATTTGATAATTTTTTGCACGCAGATAGCCAAGATGATAGTATTGTGTAAGATACACTCATTGTCCACCTCACATAATTTATGTCACCACGCTGCTGTGTAAAAAGCAGATGCTCTGAATTGTTGCATAATGCTGAGTCGTTGTCTCCATAAATGTTCTAATGACTTAATTAAGCACACAATGAACTAAAATGTGATTTATCCAGCAGAATTATAAGGTCGGGTAACAGCTTGCTTCTAAATCATCAGAATTTATGCTCAAATTGTACGCAATGGCTTAGACATGATGCCACGGCTGATAGCGGCATTAACGATCAACTGACTAGTCAGTCATTAGTATCACAGCACTCATTCGTGGACTGAATGTGTTTTGAGCTCATCAGTCAGCTATTTTGTTGTCTGCTATTTTCAGCATAAAATATTTAATACCGCAAAATTATTATATCACATGGCACCCTGTGTAGAATCGATAATGAAAAGTGAGGAATCTGATAATTATAATCACCACGTAATGTAACAATTTAGACCATCTGCGTTTTACACGGTAGTGCATTGACATATATTGTGTGAGGTGGACAGTGAGTACATCTTATACAATACTATTGTGTTGGCTATCTGTGTGCCAAAAATTATCAAATTTGGTGGAGGTTTGACAAAGTTCTGACAAAAACAAGTTGGGTCATTTTTTGGTCCACCCTGTAGTCTCTCATACTTTTGTGTTGAGCTCCAAAAGTTGCATAATCAGTGCAGTAGAGTGTGGTCAGTCATTTAAGGTGATCTAAGGTTGTTGACTTTGGGATCAATCAAAAGCATGTAATGTTTATGACTTTCTACTAGTGATCAGTAGTAACCTTGACCCTGTCTCATGCTATATCTGGAATTTAGTGACTTACTGGTTGAAAATCACTAACTTTTCTTACCCCTTTCTCATTTAGTACTTTTGGGGTGATTGGTGACCCCTTTGAAATTTCTGGAGACCATTAAAAACTGTGATACTAGAGTTTTTTGTGGGGCTGATAGTAAAGACTTGGTGATGTGAGCGCTTGCATCATTTTGACACAGTGCAGCAGTGTGATATCAAGCCTGGCAGACTGACTCAATCTAAGAGCATCATTATAGTTATAACACTGCTAGTTGTAGTTCAGTGATGTGTATCTGTCGATGCGTTTGTGTGACAGCTCTGGGCATGGGTTTGTGTATTGCGTTCATTGCATTAGTGCGTCTGCCGAGTCTCAAAGTGTCTACGCTACTGCTCGTCGGCTTACTTATCTATGATGTGTTCTGGGTCAGTTCTGACATTTACTCGCTGTTTTTTCTTTCTTACAATCTCTCGATTCTCAGTCTACTGTCTTATGTTCTCTTCTCAGTTTAATGAAGTAGGCAGTTAGTCTGTTGAACATGTGTCAGACATGGTTTACGAGTTTAATAAGTTATAATAAATTTATTAAATTACAACCATTTATTATTGTTTTGTTGAGGTTTTGGTAACTGCTGCTGCCTTCGTTGGAACGACTGTTCGCCAGGTGTAGCTGCAGCAGACAGTAAGACTGTAAGACTGACATCTATATGTGTGGAAGTTGGTAGGACCCTTCATCTCGATTCATCGACTTATCTTGTTCTTTTCTAATGTATATCACTTCCCTGATCCACCAGTCCATTCTGTTGCTTTCTCTGTCGATCACCTTGGCGTGGTCCCAGTCTATGATGTGGTTGAGAGAGATGGCGTGGTCTGTGACTGCTGACTTGTTTTGCTCTGTTGCTGCGGATTTGCTGGTGCTTCGTGTGTAAGCCCTTACATCACGTTGTGTGACTTCCTGTCGGTGTTCCTGAAGATGTACGCCGTAAGCTCTACCTGCTTCTTTAATGTAAGTTTTGTCGCAGTTTTTACATGGTGTTTGAAGGCAGCAGCGGTTGCCGAAACGCCAACAAAAACAATAATATGAGGGTCGTTCGATAGATAAGTTACAAAACAGCGTCATTCTGTTAGTTTTTAAAGTCTAAAAAATCCGAATTATACGTTTTGTAGGAAATTCTATTCTGAACACGGGTAAAAAAATTTTTAATGATGACGTCATTATTGTGACGTCATCTGTTCACAGAACACAGCCTACATGTGTGTTATTTTTCCCACCAGTAATCTATCATAACTCGCAAGTGACAAACAGCATAGGAATGGAAAAAAATGAATGAATTTGAGAAGTTAATGAAATCTCTTTAAATGCTGAAGACTTATGTTTCATTTCTCAACATATCATCCAGGTTCGTTTAAACATTTGTCCTATATGTCAGCGAACTTCTGAATGCCCGATGCAAAGAACAATGCTGGTTGCTGTCCATGCCTCTGAAGAATGACTAATTGCACCTTGGTATATGATACAAATTTCTGCCCACAGCATTTTCTTTCACCGAACGCGAACTGTTCGCTTCATAATGCACTTGTCGCCATATATTAAATACATTTCAAAATGAAACTGATTTACGTTTATTTTTTTGCAATACAATAATGGCACGCTGTTCGCTACCTGAAGATTTCAGCGGCAGCGTCACGTATTTAATGTTTATAAATGACGTCACAGTGACGTCATTGTAATAAAACTCACAGCTGCTACTCAGAATTAAATTCCCTACAAAAGATATATTTCGGATTTTTGATATTTGGAAAACTAACAGAATGGCACTGTTTTGTAACTTATTTATTGAACGACCCTCGAAAAAGGTTGTAATTTGATGAATTTATTATAGCTTATTAAGTTCATTTCAAACTATGAGTCTGTTCAAAGACGTGGTTCACGAGTGTTACACAAACTTGTACAGTGTACACTCCAGACAGTGCATTAGCACACTTATTGTACGGCTAGTGAAAGCTGACATCATCGTTCGTTTGGTCATACTTGAGTGGACCAGTGGAGTTATACCACTATGGACATAGTGCTAGAGATTGACAGTATGATTGTGATTGCTGAATAATTAGTGATATAATCTGCTGTGTTGTAATTGTTGTGTTTATTGTTGTTGTCGGTATCTTGAACTGAATGGCTGCAGCATGTGGTTTTTTATAAGTAGCAGCTCAGTCAACCATGTTCTGACATTGTTAACTTACCTACTTACTGTGCAGGTGTTTTTCTCGTCATATGTCTTCAGCACTAATGTGATGGTAAAAGTCGCTACACGACCGGCAGTCAACCCAGTCAGTTGTGTTTCACATTTCATTTTGTGCATACATATACAAAAAAACATGAGCTTCACATTTCGTTGTGCAGAGTTTTGTAGACTTAAAGAGTTACACCACAATGACCGTGTGCTTTATTTTCTCTTTACTATGCATTTCTCACATTTGTTGCACAGGTTTACTGTGATGTCACATGTTTCACATTTCATTGCTTCACATTTTATCTCATCACTTCATTTCTAGATGTGTGTTGCACTCCAAAACAGCAAAAGCATAGCCTTTTTGAGGGCCTGCGAATATCAGCCATTTTTGGTGGCGTTATTATTTTTATAATTAACATATTGCAGCTATTGTTTAAGTTAGATCATATTGTGTTAGGTTTATAGTTTTCTATCCTTTGTGGAATGTAGGTTGGTGTCCTAGTTAAAAAGCTTCGTTTAGCAACAAATATCGAATCGCCAAAGCTATCGTTGCCGGGGAAGCTGGTTTTCCCAAGGTAAATTACTGCTGATAGTATAAATTTTATTCAGCCTTTTAATTTTTATGACTCTTTGAGAATTACTTTAATTTAAAAATTACATGTGTAAAGTTAGGGAGTAAACATATCGTAGAAGTTTATTAAATATGACTTACTGTGTGTAGGAGATGAAGTTTTGTTTTGTAGTCATAATGATTATAACGTCTGTTGTCTTTCTTTGAATGTGTTTTTTTCTGCAGCATTTTTATGTTTTTTTTTCATAATTTATTAACTGCAGTAATCAGTGATAAGAGAGCATTGACGTCCGTCATAATGGTTTTTCCACTCGGTGAACACAATGGACTCAGTATGGCAGTTGTGTGCAAATGTTGAGGAACCCTGTATCGGAATTCTGAACCTTATCACAACTAAAAACTGGCTGATTATTTCCGTATTGGAACATTGGAGGAGATTATGAGATTGGTCGTTCTGTGTGTCTGTTGTTCCATGTGTCCGCGTGTTTGTTTGTTTGTGTACGAGGGGCTTTCAATACATTCCAGGACTGTTCTTCTCAGTAACACACAGTGACAGCTGAAAACCAAGACTTATGAAGTTGTACTGCCACTATTGTGCATCACTTACCATGGTCTCATTTATGACGTCATGTTGTGACGTCATTATTATTAAGATATAAATGATGGGCGTTGATGTTTGTTTAGAGAATTAGAAATCAAGAATAATCATAAAATTTTCTAGTCGCAGAAAATGTAGAAAGTGCTGAAATGTATTGTAGATTATTTGTAGTAATTAGCAGCGACACGTTATCACATTTGAAAGTATTTGAATAGTTCACCCACTTTTGCAGCGATCATTAGTCAGTTAGTGATGATGTCAGTATTTGAGCACTGCTTATGCCAAAAACGGTCAGCTACAGAGAAAGCATTTCTTGGTTTACTTAAAGAGTTGTTCTTGCAGACTTTTTTTGCTTGAAAGACATACTGTGAATAAATGAACAGTATTACCAGGCATTATTGTCCGATTGATTACGACCAGCAATTCGCAGCAATTGACCAGGTTTGCTGCAGAAAGGTGTCATTCTTTAAAATGGCAGTGCCCCACCGTGCAATTGGCCCATTAGACAGTTAAGAAAATTGAAAAGATGGGCTGGGAACTGCTACAGCATTTGCCATACAGTCCAGATTTAGCTTCAAATAATTTTCGTTTGTTTGGACTACAGAGCGAATCACTAGGAGACATTAAGTTTAAAAACGATGAAGATGTTCTACAGCATTTTGTTCGGAAATTTCTACAGGTGCCAATAAAAAACTTGATACTACGGGTTCCAGCCGACTTGTAGAACAATGGGAACACTGCAGTGAACTGCAGGGAGAATATGTTGAAAAGTAACATAACTGTCAGAAATGTGCGATTTACGGTTGTTGTATTAAGGATGTAGTCCTGGAACTTATTGAACGCCCCTCGTACATGTACTTTGAGGTGCCATATCTCTATAACGGTGCCAGATAGATGCATGGTCATAATGTAGTAGTAGTTGTTGTTGTAATGTTTAAATTACTTTACTTGATGAAGATATGCACTCTTACGAGCACCTTCTAGCTGATTATTTGGCCACTCTCCACCCCTGCATAAAATATCACAATCCATTTCTAACTTGCTGAGATACAATTCAGAGTGTCTGTTTATGCCACCCTATCTCCTAATGGTAAAAAATTTTGGATTGCGACTCATAATCCACAAAGGATTCTGGATCTCTGACAAAATATTCTCACTTTTAGCTTTGGCTCTGACCACACTGCCCCCTGTCCTCGATAGACAGCATTGTCAGATTGATGACTGTCTGGAGAATAACAGGGAAGATTATTAGAACTGCCATTATCAATACATATGCACAGTTATAATCGGCAGTTCTTACAATTTTATGTTTAGGTTGCTTTTTTTTGTCTGTTTTGTGTTTCATAAAGGTTAAGCTTTCTGTAAAGGTTATCTGTTTTTTCGTTATTATGTGTATGTGCAATTTTGCCTGAAAGGCCGTCCCCGATATGACCTATACTGTGTTGGGCGGGACGTTAAACCCTACTCACTCACTCACTCACTGTGGACAGTGAGACAAAATAGGTGTGGTGGAAAATGAGTGCATCTCACATAGTTTTGTTCTCTTGGCCATATTTTTACCGTAAACTATCAAAGTTGGTGGAAATTTGACAAAGATCCGACAAACTTCACACATTATTTTGAGACACAGTGCACAATGTTATTGTAGTTGCTGTGTTTATTGACACACTGTGTGTGTTTTTAGCTTGCAGAACACAGAACATTTTGCAATGCTCGGCCTTGGTGATATAGTAAGTAGACACTGTGTATATGTACATCATATGGTGCTATTGCATCATAGTTAGGCTAGCAAATAACAATATGTTGCCTAGGCTGTCCCACTGTTTCCAAAATGAGACACTGGCAGTGTTTTGTGACTAATGTGAATTGATTTGAAATGGACACAACACGTTGATGCAGTTTCAGCAAAGATTGCATCGCGGTTGTATTTCCTGAGACAACTAAATTTTGTAAGACTGTGAGTGATAAAATTATCCCACCAAGCAATAAGTGTGACTCTACACTACCTTGTGAAATATAAATGTAGGCAAAAACTAACGACAATAACAAAAATCTAGGTAAATAAAAAACACTTCAGACCAACATTGCGCTGAATGATCTGTATGACACTAGATTGTGTTATACCCACACAGTCTAGTGTCATACAGACCATTCACTGCAGTGTTCTGAAGTGTTTTTTTTTTCAATTTTGCCAAAATTTTTGTTTGTTATTATCATTATATATGCATATTTCATTGATATTTTGCAAGGTAGTGTAGAGACACATTTACGTTGTAGTAAGACATGTAATAATCACATTATTGCAAATTGTCCGCAGAGTGTGCCAATGAAAGAATTTTGAAAATGATCAATAATTGGCGAAGATATAGATAAAAGTAAAGTGGCATTTTTTTATGGCCCACAGTGCATTTATGTTTATGTGGGCTTTTGCAGAGTAAATTAATTAGTGGATAAACTGTTTTTGCTGGTAGAGTGGTGTGTAAACTCTGCTTGATTGTCTGACTGATGTGTCACAGGTGATGCCTGGTCTACTCCTGTGCTTTGTACTACGCTACGATGCGTACAAACGCAGTCAGCCGACTTCAGACATCGGTGTTCCTGCTCCTCCGAGTGTCTATCAGAAACTCACCTACTTTCACTGCTCGCTCATTGGATATTTTCTTGGCAAGTTGTACTATTTTGTGTGACTTTATGCTCGCAGAAAAGTTTTTTTACATTGTATTACGTATATTGTGCATAATATCAGTTCTGCCTTATCTTCAGGGAGACATTTCTGTGTGCAAAGTTGCCCGTTTGTATTGACAAAATTTTGTAAGACTGTGAGTGATAAAATTATGCCAGTTATGCCTGGATGTAATTATGTCGAGCATGTTGCAGTAGTGTGTTAAGTCCAAGTCGAATCATTTTACATAACTGTTATAAAGCACTAATTGGCTTAATCAAGTGCTAATTTGTCCATATTCATTAATCTTCTGGTTGCTAGTACATCTTAATACCGGTACCCTAAACATCACGTTTGAAGTACTCACTTTTCTCTTTTCACACCTTCGGCCATGTTCAGAACTGTGACGTCATCTGCAGAAGAGTTGCTAACTAGCTTTATTGCCTTGAAGTCAAATGCAGCTTAATTTACAACCAAATTGCCTCAAAAAGACCAAATTTTTTAGTTAACCCACTGAAAACCACAATATTCCAGCGCATCGTTAATTTTACTAACCGCACATTTCTAGTAGTGAACAAATAAACAGTGACATAATTTCTGATGTCATCTACTTGTACTATAAATCTAACATTATTCTGAGGAAAATTAACGGATTTAGTATTTTTAAATGCGAATGTCAGTTTGTCAGCCAAGCGTCCTGTGAGTGATGTCATCAGTATTTGTGGCACGTTCAGGTGAGTTCAGCTGGCACAACATATTTGTGATAAAATTACTTCAAAACAATGTTTTTATTTCTATTGATCAGCGTATTATTAACTAGTGTTACATTCTACACATATTTAGCCAAAATCGTTTTTTTTCATGCGACTTGGACTTTTATGTAGCATAGCCAAGGATGTTTTATGCTCCGTCATTTTCATATATATTGCTAGTTGTCATTAGTCCTGCTTTATAGTTATCTCTGATTTTGTGTTTCTTTCTTTATTGTTTTTTTTCTTTTGTTATACTGGCACTAGTCTCTATTTTTAAACATTGCTGTTCCATTTAATTAAGTTTGACTTCTGTTAGTTTGTGTGCTGAATCAAACTGTCAGCTTGTCGGCTGGTAGTATCGGTTATTTCAAGCTGCTTTACCGATGCTGCTTTGCCTCATAAAAGGATGTGTGTAGATGTGACTGTTTCTATTGTTTGTAGGTCTAGTAACGTCTACAGTATCGTCCGAGTTGTTTCAAGCTGCTCAACCAGCGCTACTCTACCTCGTTCCGTTTACGTTGCTGCCGCTGCTTCTTATGGCTTATCTCAAGGTATGTGCTGGTCAGGGTTCCTACAGGTCAGGGAAAACTGGAAAATGTCGGGGAATTTGTGTTGTCAGGGAAAATGATCTTGGATCATGCAGACTGCGGATAACTGTGATTTTTTGCATCTCCACATATTAAAAAGCAGGCAGATTTGCGGCTTCCATTGAACGTCCAAAAGCTAGACATGTTTCAGCTTCAGGGGGGCTTTGCTTCCCTGACCCTCCCCCCCGACCATTGCCTCTGTCATTTGCATATTACTTTATTAACACTGTTTCATTACTTAATACCATTTATGACATTTGTGCGATAGGGTTATTGTTTTGATAATGTCAGGGAAAT
>Ga0056128_1005724_pt1 | contig 15642 bp, 9 predicted proteins | sample WorMetLIZISLAND2_FD_71113 | JGI IMG/M metagenome (GOLD analysis project Ga0056128, IMG submission 71113) | Marine gutless worms symbiont microbial communities from Max Planck institute for Marine Microbiology, Germany - Olavius geniculatus... ...
ATCTTCAGCCATTTCGGCGCAATTCACTCTTAAAATGTGCGCCGCAGACGAAAATTACAAAAAAGCACTTAAAGCACGTCACATTTCAACGCGTTGTTGACGCTTGGCGCCGTGTGGCCCAAAGCTCCATCACTTCGACTTGGTTCGAACTCCACTAGCTTCAATTTCTTGTGGATTTGTTTTACAGCACGACGCACGACAAATCCAGAGCAAATCGTACGGCAATCTGTAGCAAGTTTTACGGCGCTCACAGAGTAACATAACTGTACTGAACTGAACAATGGGCGAGCAATAGTCTATTACTTTTCACCCGTTGGTCACTTTACTTCAGTTGAGTTCAGTTACGTCGCTCTGTACCAAGGACATTTATGCCACTTGGACACAATACGCAAATCTCTCCCTCGACGTTGACTTGAACGCCAAACTTGTCATGTGTCGCATATTTACCCAAAGACAGACGAAAGCATCTGTACTCACGGGTGCCTGTAGAAAATTTTCCAAGCGAGAAGAGGCTGAAGCGCAGCAGGCGTCGAAAGGACTGGGGAATGGGACTGAGTATTTTTCTCCCGAGCACATTAAGGGATATGGGGCACCGTCGGATATGGGGCACCCAGCGGGAAAGCGCCGTGAGCTCCCCCAGTGGGGTCCGGATCGAACCGTCGGAGCCCCTGTTGAAAATAAATTTGGTGCATTTTTGGCTTCATGAAACATTTCTGGACAAGTTCTGCTGTAACGCTGGCTGCCATCCTGAAGTCTTAAAAGTTGCCCCCTCCTTAGACATGTTATCAATGAACGTAGACGCCCCTGTTCTGTACGCGCCTTTAAAGCACGTCGTACAACTTGTTGCACGAAAAGTCCACATAAAATTAAAATAATAGAATCTGAGCTTTTACACAACATGTCCTACATACAGCTGTGTTGTGATTTGGTTGCACTGTACGCAGGGGCAGGTTTAGAAATTGTGAAAGAGTGCCCTGATATTTGCCAATGAGTAAATTCACCCGGCCAGGGTAGGTTTACTTATTCACAGATGTTTATCAAGTTTATCCTATCACCCAATGAGTTTTTTTACCCCGGTATACATTTTGAATGCACATTTTAAAAAGCATAGCTTGGCTTACTCCTTTTCTATTATGACTATTTATCTTTTTGAATGCAGGGTTCTTGTGCAAACCTTTTCTTAAATATCTCTTCATCGAATGCAGCTCTTTTCATTCGTTTTATAACTCGTTGTGGATTTGTTGCGCGCAATTTTATTGTACAAATCGGAATAGTGGAGTTTGGGTTTATCTCCGCAGTCTCCGTAGCCGCCGACCATCGAGACCAGATGCGTAGGTCGAGTTACAGACACGGCGCAGAGAAGATGGACCACGACCCCGCGTAGTGGGACGTCTTGGGGATCAACACCCTGGCAGTGCGACGTGATGGCGACCGGGCGTGGTACGGTAATAGGTAAGCTAAAACGCACACAGCAGTATCATTATGTCACTTACATAGTGCAGATTCGAATACGCTGTACATGAAGCAAATGTCCGAATATAATATTATGATGCAATTCAATCGCATCTCCGAAGGCTGCCAGAGAAACATAATAGCGTTATCAAAGCGACAGAAATAACATAAACTAAACTAAAATAAAATTAAATAAACTTAAATAAAAGCCACAGCGCAGTTCATTTTAATTCGTTACACTTCTGTCGTTTTAATACTCACCGAGTTCATGCTTGTGTAGATGAATTGTACCGTATATTTTAAACAAAATACAAAACAAAAAAAACGTTATCAAAAAAGAAGTTAACAGCAAAATATGCACGTGCAACTGCAACAGAGTAAATTTGTAACTCAATGCAATGTAATATAACTTATGAAAATTGCAGGTAAGTCCGGTGCGAGCATTAATATGCATCTAATAATTTCTGCCTGGGTCAGAAACAAAAATCGCAAATGGTTTCTGACTATGTTCTTATGAAATAGTCTTTAGTTTGGTATCTGTAGTATTTTGATTATTTTTTTTTGATTTTAATATTACGTTAAGCCGATTTTCTACACGAGTAGCTATAGTTCTTTTTTGAGTGTTTTATCATTGTGCTTTTACGTTTTTATTTTTAATTTTCGTGAGAATTTGTGGGCGCCCTTCGGATTTTTTAGTCAAGCCCATAAACTGGGTTTTGTAGATGTACGTATGGTTTCTTTTTTGACAATTAAAAAATTATACATCATTAAAGCGGTCTCTCATAACGTCACAGTAGATGGGCAGCTTGAATCTCCAGGTCGTCACACAGATCGGCCGCTCGTCAGCAGCAGCAGCAGCATGGGTGAAGTTCCCTTGTCACCAGTAGGCCGTAGCCCTTCGCACTGCCGGGCAATGCCCCGCACGCCCCGCGGCGAATTAACGACAGGAGCGACTTTTGCACGGCACGCCGAGTTAGTTTGACAGTCGTCTATCGACAAGCAAATAGTTGTTCCGCCAGTGAAACTTCTGCGAGTTTAATTCAGTCAGAGACGGTAATATTTTTGAACAACTCATAGGCTAAAACTGTAGCGGTAACTAATACGACGAAAACTACTAGAAGAATTCTTCAGATTACAACGTCGATAAATCAGTAAATAAAGATGTAAATTAGTTCTGCGGCGCCGATTTTTTTTGGGGGGGGGGTGATCGAAAAGCGGCGACCGAGTGAGGTCCAGCCGACTGTATGGTCTGGTGAACGGCGTGTGATCCCCAGCTGGGTTTGCAGGAGGGCGACGATCCATCACGTGGCTGTTTCCTACGTGGCTGTTTTCTAACTCGCCCTGACTTAGGCCCCTACTGACTGTATCCCTAAACTTCCCCACGTGAAAAATGGCCACATGAGAAAAAGCCACGTGGAATGTCACGCTAAAAAAGAGAAGGCACAACAGCAAAGGATTTCGCTGCACTTTTTGGCTTTAAAACTACTTTCAGCTGACGCTAAACGTGAGGCAGCCCTCAACAATTCCACATCATCATTTCTCCACTTTGGCGAGGGAAGAAGAGTGGGTAAACTCAGTGGTGTCTTGTCTTCCCTTTTGACCAAAATTCTGAGGTGGACGTGTTTTCGTGTCTTTCACGTTTCTAATGTATTGCTGACCGAGTTGTAATTTGGTGAATTCTTATAGGCCTAGTAGTCTACTAATAACATCGCGATATTGCGGACGATAAACCGAGTCGACCGCATGAGCGCAAGTTCAAGACCCGGTGTGATGATGGACTCCATGGGAGGATCTAGATCATCCTTGTGGTCGTGGTTCGTCGGGCGAAGACGAACTGAGTTGGGTCTCACAGCGTCATGGTTGATTGGCGCAGTCATCGTGGCACTGTCTCTACTGGTAGTCAGCGTAGAACCAGTCGCACAGGCCACCCAAGGCGACAATAAGTCCGACCAGCAGCAGGCCTCCAAGTCGTCGGCGCCGACCATCGACCAGTAAGTCCATTTTGCAATTTTACAATAAACTGTTATCTATTGAGTAAACTTTTTAATGCACGGTAAGTGATAACAAAGTGTCCAATTTCAGTTTGAAACCATTGTCTTGGCAGTAAAGAAATGCATTCTTATTCTGCATTTTTAGTCTTCCAAGTTTCATTAATAACGTGATAATGACTGTAATGAGATAAAGGAATAATCTGAAGTTATATTAGTTTTTTGCTCATTTAATACGAGATCGCCGATCTACCGCTAGCATCTACCTTCTTCTACACGGTGTTTCATAAAAATGGACCCCTTTTTGTTTTTTTCATAATTCACTCAAATGATGATCAATTTATACAAAATCTTTACCAGTTGTAGCTGAAAAATATTAATTCAAAATATTGCAACAAAATATAGCAGTTGATTAAATATTTTTGTTAGTGGTGACGTAATGCTGACATCATAATGTGTCACGGGTACAAGCTTGATAGTCACATTTAGTGCAGCTGTCTATCGCTATCCTGCTCCGATGATGAAAAATTTGGTTCGCTGATGACAAATTTTTGAAGTTTTACAGTTGCAGCCCCCAAAAACGTGCAAAGCGACCGCATTTACGTGTCTGTGGACATAGTTGAAATTTCACATGTTTGAGCAAGACACTGCACTAGCTCACCGAGCTTGCAAAATGGTTGCGTTTTTGGATCGCAAGGCGCCTGATTTCATGTCCCCATGTTGCCTAGTGCTGACACAATAAACATTTTTTATTAACGAACCAGATTAAGTTCACCATCGAAGCTGGGTACCAACTGACAGCACCAGTTGAGACTATCAAGCTTGTACCTTGACACATTATGACGTCAGCATTACATCACGACTAACAAAGAATATTTAATCAACTGCCATATTTTGTTGCAATATTTTGAATTAGCATTTCTTCAGCTACAACTGGTAAAAAGTTTGTGTAAATTGATCATCATTTGAGTGAATTATGAAAAAAACAAAAAAGGGTCCCATTTTTATGAAACACCGTGTATTTGGCTTGATACACGTTTCGTGGATCAGAACTGCAACTTATTCAGGATGTGCATGCCTTTGGACACGCTGGTTCAGTAGGCCTAGGCCTATATGGCAGTTTTACTGGCTTGTCCAGGAAAAGGTTTCCTACACGTAACCACGGCTAAATCATGTGTGCAAATGTTTTAAGCGTGTACGTATTATACGCCTTGAGTCAAATAACATGCTACAAAAGTTCTGTTAATGTCTTTGCCAATTTAGGTCAATTTTTAACTTTTTACTGGCACAATTTGCCACACATAGTACTCTAATTGAAAATCCCACCACGTTTGAAATAATCTTGAAAACCGATCGATATTCAGCATTCATACGAAGAAAACGTATATGTTACATGTTTTTCTCCACTCGCATTAATTGTATGTGTTCTATTCTCCGTGCGCGTTGTTGTTGATACCGCAAGCCTAAGTTATTTTTTTGTGGTACCGTTGGTGGTTAACGATAATGTACTTCAAACGAGATAATTTTCGATCTGTTTGCAGTCCTCTACGAGCTGCGAACCCCGCGAAACAACGAGTGATGCGGGTTCTTACTAAACACGGCGCCGAGGTGTATTATGTCTGAAATCACAATTATTGCCTTGTATTTGGCCTTGTGCTCATAATGTGTGTACCGAGTAGTAAAGTTGACAATTTATACATCCTCGTTCGCAATGAAAGCTTCTGCCGGATGGAGGATAATAGAGCTTAAACGGTATAGGCTATTCTGCGGAAATCCATATAGTGCCGGAACACTAAAAGCCATAAGTGGGTGTATGTGTGAGCGGCCTAGTAATTAACCACTTTAACTAAAAGAATCTCGCCATCATTGCAATCATATCTGTCTTAACCGACATCGATACATAAATGGAGCGCTAACAGCTAAATCGATGCTCGCATCTGTCGCATAATATAGGTCTAACCGTATATAGCCAAATGTGTCCAAAAATAGGACGGTAGATGCGATAATTAAATGCGGGTCTGTCCAGGCGATACATAGGACCGGTATAGATAAACATTATCACATCGTGCCGAGCGGCATCCTAAACTGTCACAATGATATTGCCAATACGACAGTCACGGCGTAGTTAAAATTTTAGGAAAGGGGATTGCATTGGTCTGCGGGAAAACGTTTCCTAGAAGCGGAAACTTTTTTGTCTGCCGAATACACACGCGCACAACTTTGATGTAGCAACCAAAAGCGGACACATTTTTAGCGCCACGGTGAAGGGCATGGCTGGCCTGACGAACACACATTGTACGCACGGAGACAATTTTGGCTAAACGACCAACTGACACGGCTATACTTTGTATTTGGCAGGAAGTAAAAAATAGTATTTGTAGTCTGTACAAATGGAAACCAAACTTAAGCTAAGTAGTTAAATAGGCCTAGTTAGCGCTTATAGATCTTTTCCAAAGTTGCTGAAAAGTCGGGAAGCGCTTATGTCAAAAAATCACTATGCGCACGCAGAAGAGTAGGCCCTTAGGGTCGGTGTAAAATTGACACTACAGGAACACGGACAACATTGAACAGTTTTTAATGTTAGTGTTGTTACACGCAGTTATGTCAAGAAGCCATTATCATCACTTGGTCGTTTAATAATAATTGATAACAAGAAAACAAGAGCGTCCATCCCCCCTCAGCGCCAGGAAGCAATCTACCCCTCCCCCCTAAGTCGGACGCTTTTCTCCTTTCCTCATTCTCTTTCTTCTTTTCCTTTTTTTTCCGTTTTCTCTTTGTTTCTCTTTCCCTTTTTTTCTCTATTCTTGTCTTTTTTGTCCTTTCTCTCCGTTTTCCTTTCCCCTTTCCTTAGAATTAGGACCCCCTTGAATCCAGTTAGGAGGTCTGAGGGAGCGCTGTAATCTTCCCTAGCGGGGTCTAAAGCGGAGCCTCAGCCGAAATCGAATTTAATTCATTTTAGCTTTAAAATATAACATATGGTGGCAACAATTTAAAATATTTTTAAGAAAATTAACTTACCAAATTTAGTGCAGTTTAAACGATAAAGGCAAACAAGGGCGGCGTGGCACCCACAAATTTAGAAGTGTGGGTACAAGTAATCTGCGACCGAAAAGAGCAGAAAAAAATGAAGCTGTTTTACGCAGAATTTTTTTACGCAGCATTTTGTGCCATGCGTATTTTAGGCAAAACATCCTTCCCAAGTTTTCTTATTTGTTTTTACTTTTCCCAATTTTTCAGGAGGCATTTGCCTCTACCTATCAATGGAGTGGACGCCCATGGTTGACAAAACGCAATATTTTCACGAATACAACATTTAAATACCTTTTACTATACAAAATTCGGACTTCCTTACTGTTGCAGATTGTGTTAAACTTACAAAAGGCGAAAAAGCAGATGCTTGAGAAGATCCTTGGTGTCCGTGTCGGTAACTTCCAGTCCTCGGTAATGGCGGAAGCACGCAAGCTCTGCGCAGAAATATTTAGGCCTACGGTACGCAATTACTATAAGCTACGTGTTTAGTTAAAACTAGTATCGATATTAACGTTGTAATTTAGTGACGACTTGTGCTGACTAATTGATTGCAGGCCGAGAATAATAGCGCAGAGCGGTCATCTAATCTTTCAAACAGCTGAGAATCATAACATCACTTTTCGACCGAGCGTGGGAGGAGCTGTTGTTTTGGACGGAGTCGATCTGCGTCAACTTATCCAACAGGTAGGCCTATAGAGGCGTAGGAATGCTTAGGGCTGAGTTGACTTGCGTGGCTGGTTAAATACTCAGACGGTGTACCGGTTTGCCGACGCTCACCCATCTAAGTTTTAGTTAACCGATTGCAACGTGTTAAGCATACACGAAGCCCGCATTATAGTTTGGTAGAATGACCGGTTAGAATGTCAAGTCAATTGCCATCCTCTGGTTACATAGAGAAACAAAATAGTAGCTCATGTCTGTCTGGACCATTTTCAGCGAAATGTATCACGACGTTGTTATGTATCGATAGTTTCGATTGTGAGAAATTCGGACAAAAATTGTTGTCAGTAGTTTAATGATCGTTGATCGGTTTTTGGAAGGTCGGCTGCTCTCCTCTTTTGCGCCCACTTGATCTCCGTGTTATCTATAGGCCTAGTCGCGTTGTCGTTCGATTGTTGTAGTCTCCAGGCTGATATCAGCTGAGAGTCACCAGACACTCAACGCTGCCGCAGCCTTCCGAACTAGTAAAAATGACCATGCTACATAACGCGGCAGTGAGTGTCTTTGAACGAAGTTGTAGCTTAAAAAAATAACTAATAAGCAATATTAATTTATCAGAATTTCAACTTTCATCTGCTAATTTGTCGGACGTTTTGGCAACTGTTGCTGCCTTCCTCGAAACGATTTCTGTTCGTCGCTAGATGTCGCTATACAGCGAACAATTTGTCGCAGATGTGCGGACGTTGGTAGGACTCTCGTGTCGGTTCATGGACCGCTGGCGGATCAAAGAAGCGATCAGAGGAAAATAAGGCAAGTCGATGAACCAAGACTTACCAAGACGATTTGCTCAGTTAGGCTCAGACTTCATTAGCTTCGACTTGTTGTGGATTTTGCAAGTTTACAGTAAATCCAAAGCAAGCAAGTCGATAGATAATCCGTTGTGTAACTAAATTGTACCTTGGCAAGTTCGTAGAAAATCGAAGACCTACCAGAAATCCACAACATCCTGACTTGTTATGATGTTGCACAGGTTGTCGTGCGACTTGCTGTCTAATAAATTCACAGCAAATCGAAGAAATGGAGATCGGGTCTTACCGAGAAATCGCGGATAAGCTTAGCCCTATACCAGAGCATTGACTTGTTCATTGGCTACTGGTGTTGACTGCTGATGAGAGTGGTGGCGTATTACTGATCAACTGTCGTGTAATGCTTGTGCAATTGCGACTTGTCAAATAAAGACGACTTACTTACTTACTTACTCATTTTAAAAAGGCAATGTATAAATATAGAAACGACTACTAATGAGTTGAACTGTTGTCTGTGCATGCCGAATTCGACAGACAGTGTTGACGTCTTGATTCCAGTGGCGCTGTTGTTCTTTGAACCTTGGTTCTTGCTAACGACGTCAACTGTCGTCGGTCTTTGACGCCCACTAAGCAGTCGACACGCTGTCGTGGCTGCTGTGCACATGACATCGTCTTGTATATAAACAAAACAGATGAACGCGTCTCACTTTTATGCGCTCGCACCCCACTGAACACTGACCCACATTCTGAGACCGCTGTCCCCCAGGCATCAATACAGAGCTATCCAGCGATAAGTTTTTAATCGCGTTAATCGCAGTTTTAACACAGTCTATCTGGTTTGTCTTGCATCAAACGACAGAAGCCCGTCTTGCGACTGCTGAACATTAGCCTATACATGCTGCCGCCAAAAATTTAACTGATATGCGGAATCTGAATGGCACAACGGAATTACTTTAATTTTTATTTGGGGAGTTTTATGCTGGCCTATAGCTGTGTTGGTGTTTTGGTGCACCTTTGCTGATACTTTTGGCAATGCTGTCCGCAGACGGCCGCATAATATGTGCGCACTGGGCCGACGTATTTTTTAATTGCGTTTTACTTTTTACTCCTCGCGCGCTACGTTCCTAACGTAGCGAAGAGGAGAGGAGTATATGAGGTCAGTGTAATACTGAGGACCGACCGACCGACGACCGACCTTTGTTCCTGGAAGAGCTTTTTTGGAAGAAATTCAAACGGCCATATCTTCATAACGCTGCCAGATAGACGCATGGTCACAATGAACCATCACGAGTCGAATGGTCACGTGACCGATGACGTCACGTGACCCCAAGAAATCAAGGTCGTGACCCCATTATCTTTGAGGCGCTTTATAACGGTGCTAGATAGGCGGGGAGACCATTTCCAATAATGACTGACGCCAGTCACTATTAGTATAATATTAGGTCTCAAATTGATGCCGAAGTTGAAAGGAACGAAAAAGTACTTATAAAAGAATATAAAAGAAAATAATGCGCGCGAGGAGTACATTAGATTGGTTACAATTTAATAATATTCTTGTTTGTTTTATTTTTTATTATTCTATAGTAAATATATAGGTCGTTAGAATTGTGCCGTCATGGTGGCGTGAGTTGGGTGGTCTTTAATCGGACCGTGCCACTGTGGCATGTTCATCGAAACGGTTGGACATCTTTACAAAAGAATAGTCTGAACTTCATTAAAACACATTTGCAGCTTAAACAGTAGAATAGAAAAATCCGCAGACATCACGGTACATTGGCGTAAATTGGCAGCATAATTATACGCATTGTCGTTGTTGCACCCCTTAACTCTGCCTTGGCCTAAGAGAATTTTTAGCAGTACCGGTGTAGTGGAAAATTCGTCGCACCGGAAAGTTATTCCCACACACGGCAGTACGGGTTAGGGTTAAGATTAATGATAAGGTTAAATTTAGGGCTAGGGTTAGGGTTAGGAATAGGGTTAAGATTAGGGTTAGGATTAGGACTAGGGTTGAGGTTAGGGTTATGGTTAGCGTTAGTTACATTATGACAATATAGAGGTTGGAGGAATTTTTTAGGTGCGACAAATTTCCCACGACATCGGTATTTTACGTTTTTTTGTATATTCGTCAGGTGGCAGCATGCACCATTGTCGTCGGTGCAGGTTGTAGGTCTCTGATCGCTTCTAGTCTGTATTTGGATTTGTATTGCAACAGGTTAAAGACATCAGCGAACATGGCGGGTCACCAGCTGCAGCTGATGGTGTAAGTTAACTTACGAAATGCATGTCAGTGATTATGTACCAGATAAATTATAAGCTCCCCCTGGGCCACATGCTTTAATATCAGTTTGAGTGGAAAAATTATTGATTTCTTACACTTGCATGTAAGATGGTAGCGAGAATACCGAGAAATAAACAAAACCCGGTAAAAGATAAACTCATTCAGCAACTTTGCTGTAACTGTACGACTTTGGCGCTTTATAAATCATTTACTTACTTACTTACTTACTTACAAGGTTGAATTATTAAGCGCTTTAGCGACGCATTTATTTCACACTACAAATGCAAGTATTTTTGCGTTACGTTACACTTTATTGAAATAATGATACTACTTTTAAGTTTTCGTTGTCTGTTGGCAGACGACGTGTATGTAACTGGCAGAACGAGTGTGTTCTGTGCACTAAGGCGTGTATAAAGCAACAGAATGCAACTGGGCACGACCGAACTGACCCGAATTATTCGCTTAATACACTTTCCGAAATGAACTAAACTGTTGATTTGTGCAACGCAACCGAAACGAAGTTATGAACGAAATTGCGCAATTCACTTTAGCCCTATTTCTGCATCACAATTTAATTTATTTTCGTCGCTCTGTGGAGGCCTGCCAGAATGCAATGTAGGCTGTTAATTTACATTTGACGTTCGACATTTGCAGAGTGTACAGCGGCGACTAAGGGCGCTGGAAGAAGTTGTTAATGATCTGAAGAATACTTCACAATCGAGCTTCAATCGACAACTCGCTGATCTCACTAACAGGGTAATATTAAGTTAGCAAATAGCATTAGTCCGCTAGTCACTGTTAAGTGAGTCGAATTGGAAGTTTGGTGTAAAACTTAGATGCAGTTTTATCGAATAAACTGTCTTCCTGTCGTTATTGATTTTTTTTCACTTGCACGTTTCATTTAGTATGGAGCTACAGTTTCGCCATATCAAGTGTTAGCTGTCTTGCCAAGTTAGGCTTAGTTTCGTGTTTAGTTTTCACGGGCAATTATCTGTCCAACTTTTTTGTTGCTTTGTTGTCTGGCTTCACTGTTTACTATACTCATTGTTTTATTGTCATGCTGTACTTAAGAAAATAAATGGTGATGATGTTAGAAAAAGAATAATCGTTACCTGCTGAGACGTTTACATTTCTTTAACACGTCATTCAGCCGTCGGTTTTTGCAGTTCGAGTAATAGTTTGTTTGTGTTCCTTGTAATGCGTACTAAATTAATGTGTACGTTTTTTCGAAATCTAGTAGTTTGTCAGTGTGCGTGTGCATTCTTTGCATATATTCATGTTTGTGTTATCTTCCGTCAGGTGCAAACACTTGAAAGTAGCAATACTAACAACAGAAGACTACTCCGAAGGGTGAGCTCTGCATCGATTTATAATATTTATTTTGCTGTAAATATGGCAAAAGGCGTTAAGCCGACAAATACTAAAATATTTTTTCGAGTTTTTAACATTTTACTGGAATGGGAATTCAGTTTATGATTATTCTGTTAAGAGCAGCACGACTATTGTACAGGGAGCAAAATTAGGCTTAGGTAACCGTGATTTACGAAAAAAATTGGCAATGTGTTTAACGTGTTTAGCGTGTTTAACTTCTTACTTTTCTTATCCTCTTTCATTTATGTCTCAACTATTTTCATTATTTTCTTCTTCAGGCTAGGCTTTTGCCGTCAAAGGTTTTTTTTGTTGCATTCGATGTATACGGTAAACACATTTGACGGTAGGCCTACGATAGTTACGCTGCACGCTTTAATATAGGAAATTTTTTTTAAAAGATGCTGATGCATCGCGCAATTTGAAGCTCAAAATTCGCTTCTGCACGATGTCAGTAATAATATTGGTAAATCTAAAAGATACTGCGAATTGAAGCATACTGATCAGCCATTATGTGTCTGGTTGTAGATAACAACACTTGAAAGTCGTATCAATCGTCTTGAAACGGTAAGTTTGTAAAACGTTTATCGATAACCATAAGTTTACAGTTTGCGAATAAAAACTTTGTATGCTTCCCGTACGACGCGGTTTCTGTGTGTAAAATATTTTTGGCAAAAGTTTTGGGCGTTGCTATTTGTTACAATGTAAAAACTGGAAATAAATATATCGCCCCAGAGCCGACATTTTGCGGTCGTTCTGCGCAACTCTAAACCAAACTCTGGCATTTCACTTTTTAAACTGAAAAATGGCGCATTGGATACTCTCGTTTTAGCAAACGTCCACATTATTAGTTTTTGGTTTCCTGCGCTTTTTTTCGCGATGGAAATTCTCACGCACCGGACGGACAAGCAAACGGACAGGCCGTCGAACGAGCAAGACACGTAATGTGGCCTATTAGGGCGTCCGCATAATAAATCATACAACATTTGCAAAACACTTTTGTACGTGCAACCACGTGCTAAGTGTATGTTTCATTTCGGTCTGAAGTGTCTCCTGTGCGAGTGCAACGAGGCATAATACATTCTGGACCGTGTTGGAACGTGCTTGTGTGACCTCCGCCAAGGAGGTTATGTTTTTGCCAGAGTTTGTCTGTCTGTCTGTGTGCTAGCAAGATAACTCAAAAAGTTATAGACGGATCTTTCTGAAATTTTTTTGCAATGTCGGAAATGGCAAAAACTACCAGTGTTTCAATTTTGGGGGTGATCCATAAAGAATCCTGGATTCTGGATCACTTTAAAATTTTCGTTAACATTGCTTTCAATGGGGCATAAGGGAAACCGCTGCCAAACCGAATATGGTGCTGCCACCTGGCGAACAACATGGCGTTGGCGGAGGTCTGCAGTCTCTGACTGCTTTCTAGTTTTATGGCTGTGATCGACGGTGTGTTCTGCGCCGAACACTGTGTCATATACAGGCGCGAGGCGCACTTCAATCGTCATGTTTGACTAGACTGAAATCATGTATATGTTAGACTACGGTTTGGACGATCGAGCAAACATCGAGCTGGCTCGTCCAACTAACACAGCAGCTCGTCGAGCCAGCTTGATCGTGTAAACGGGGTATTAGGCTAGAGTTTGGATTGGGTAAGTGAGTACGCAGTACGAACTTATTCCACTTCAGACAGTAGTTTAACATACTTAGATCACGCTCAGATCGCACAGGCTACATTGTCGTTTGCTTTATCGCGCACGACTGCACCCGTCAGTTATGTAAACAGTACGAATGCGAGCTGAGCGCGGTATAATGCGGCTATAACACTGCGGACACTGTAGTGAGAGACAGGAGAACGAAGTGAGTTATAAAATAAATCATTTTGTTCACTGTTCATTGCCGAACGCGGTGCTGCGTTGCGGTGCAGTTGCTGACAGTGAGCGAGTGTTTGAGCAACCCGTGTCGTCACGGAGCGACCTGCCTGGACCAGTACAACGGCTTCCTGTGTCAATGTACCCCGGGCTGGCAGGGTCCACTGTGTGATGACGACGTCAACGAATGTTCCACGCTCGCGGGCACTGACCTCGGCTGTCAGAACGGAGCCAGTTGCATCAACACCCCCGGCTCTTTCCAGTCGGTTATCCACTGCCTGGTTCAGCTGAAAAAAATTAATGATTAATTAATCACTATTATAAAAAAAATTAATAATATTGTTACATTTTCGATCAATTTTACGTCACTAAGAACACACTGTGAAGTACATAAAATGACAAGCATTTAATAAACGATAATTAATCGATAATTTTATACGATAATTTTATCCAATAAACGTGATTGGATAAAAGACAAACGTTTAAGCCCTACTAATGATAATGTAAACTTATTCTTGTTTCATTGCATTTTGACGGCCGGCTCTTTGCTGAATAATTTATAAAGTTAATGAAAATATCACTGTGTCTCAAAAAAACATCCCAGACATTTTTGACTGTAACTTCAAAACCAATTACCAGATTTTGATCATTTTTGGTAAAAATATTTCTGACACAACTTGCCAACAAATGATTGTTTAGTTTCTCACCTCACCCAATGTGTGCTTTTGCACTACCTAAGGAAAGCAGATAAAGTGAAATATGTGTTGAAATAAACAGAAAATCTGATAAAAATATCCCCGACATAATCGATCATAACTTGAAAAAATATTAGCAGATTTTAATAATTTTTGGCAGAAAAATTTCTCACAAAACTGGCTATTAAATACGTGTTTTAGTTTCTACCTCACTCAACGTCTGCTTTTGCACTACCTGGGGAAAGCAGACCAAGCATAATACGTGTTGATATGAACGAAAAACGTCAATAAATTCCATCTATCCTAATCTGTGGACCCCAACAGCCGGTCTATTACAAGGATTGACTGTCGTGCAACAGTATGTCTACCAGATGAAGTTTAGGAATGTTTGTGAAGTCAAGAAGCGACTGGTACAGCCTGGATTGGTCTAGAGCAGATCATTATCGATACTGCTGTCAATGGATGGAGAAAGCGTCTCTTTGCCAGTGTTCGCATAATGGGCCAACACTTCAAACATTTTTACTGTAGGTAGTTGAAAAATTAACAATTAAATGAAGTGTCAGCCAAAGCATCAAAAATGTGAACAAAATGTGTTACTTTAATTAAGCAATGATATCGCATTGGATAAAAAAGTGATATTTCGCTGGTTGTGGTTTCCCCAGGTAGTGCAAAAACAATCGTTGTGTGAGGTGGGAAACTGAATAGTCATTTGATGGCAAGTTGCGTCCGAAATATTCATACCGAAAATTGTCAAAATCTGATAATTGATTTCCAAGTTACAGTCGAAAATGTTGGGGATGTTTTTTTCGAGACAGTGTATAACTAAAATCAATAATCAGGTACTCTTTTATTTTTGCAAATTTAATAAATTTTTTATAATAAAAGCTTCAGTTATTGTGGTTTTATTTATCCAGACTGTGCAGTGCAATTTTTTTTTAAATTTTTAGCACTGAGACATGAATAGAACTGTGAAACTATGTGATACTGTCGCTCAGATGTCAGTGCTCGGCTAACTGGTACGGACAGCGTTGTACAGAGGCACATGACGACTGTTCGACTGCATCCAGCGTGGCACTCTGCGTCCACGGCACTTGTCACAATGTGCCCAGGAGTCAACCCGGACAGGTCGCGTGCATTGTCACTTTCGTATTAAAGGTAAAAGTAAAGGTCGTCAATTTGTATAGCGCATCGTCGCGAGCATGCGCACGCCTCTAATGCGCTTTCGTCACTAACCAGAGCCGCCTGCCGCACGGCCACCATGTGCAGCCTGCAGACACAGGCTGGCGCAGCGGCCGGCTAGGCAACCCCAGTCAACTGTGCCAAGGTCCCCACCTTCTGTAACCCATGTAAATGAGTTACTACTCATTTACCGTCCCACGGTGTGTAGAAGGCTGAGTCGACCTAGCTGGCAGGCTTCGCACCGAGATGGTTTACCTGCCCGCAGGCAGTCACCCATCGCAGTACTAACCGGGCCCGGCGTAGAGTAACTTCGTTTCAGCCGAA
>Ga0056128_1005725_pt1 | contig 15638 bp, 8 predicted proteins | sample WorMetLIZISLAND2_FD_71113 | JGI IMG/M metagenome (GOLD analysis project Ga0056128, IMG submission 71113) | Marine gutless worms symbiont microbial communities from Max Planck institute for Marine Microbiology, Germany - Olavius geniculatus... ...
CGCCGACGCCACTGCTGCTGCCGCTGTGAGCAGCACGCCTGCTGAGCAGCAACGGCGGTAATTGTTCACTTGCGCGCCGATGGGCCGATGGGGCCGATTGAGTATTTACAGTAACCGATGGGAAGGTGCTGCAGCCCGCCTTTGAAAGTTATCAAACAAGCAGATGTCGGCACGCCAATTGTGCTGACATGTATGCGGTCATCCGTCTAGTTGCCCCGACTATCGTTAGTATCCCCCCCTTAGTATCGTACACAGTGTGCTCGGCGTGCAATGGGCAAAGCCGATCGAGCCCGTGAACCGGCCGACAGGCGGCCAGCACGCGATCCGTCTGTCAGCCGATAGTAAACATCTACGCATGCAAGATATGCGTCATTTTCCGTTGGTTTCACTTTCGCTGTCATCAGCATCTTTTATCTGTTGAGCTGGAAGTTGACACACCAGTTAATGGTGCCCTGGTGAACGTTCACACCTATAAATGTTTTTGTCCGCATTTTGCTTTCGAGTTAGGAGCCCGTAACGGTCAAACGGACGAACGGACGGACATGACCCATAACGCGGCCTATTAGGATGACTGCATAACAGCGGGCTTCGGTCGCGATGGGCACCGTACAGCTTTTTTTCCTTTTCGGCAACAGAGTGGGTTCATGGCCATGGTGGTAGTCGTCGTCTGTCCGCTATCTTATTTTCCGCTTATCTACGCCTCGACGGCGCACGTTCTCTGCGTCCGTCAGTCGCGGCTTATCTGTGCCAGAGCGAGCGCGCAAACGTACCTCCCGACCGCCGCGCGATTACAATGACGATACCGCTATGCCGCGAGCTTGGTTGCCTTCTACTGATAACGTACAAAGGGCTGGGCTGGACTGCTGCATGCTGACTGTTTGGCGTCCGTCCGTCCGCCTTGCCAGCGAGATAACGTCGTGACTGTGTGCTGCTCTGGCCAGTGATGCAAGATACGTAGCGCCGATAAGCACGGATCGCCCGCCACAAGTTTCTGTGCCAACTGCCCCCACCCCCCACCGCGATAAAAAACCCCGTCAAATCAGTATTAATACACACATAATTACATGAGTCAGACTCATGACCAGAAGCACTTAACAATGTCGGAAGTGGCACTGATTGGCATGAACTAATGACACCGCAGCGTCTTATGCGGCCACCCACTGTCTGTGCTAAACCACTGCCAAATCAGCCACACCGAGAGTCTTCACTCCGTAGCCCGTAAAATGTTACTAATTTTCGTTTCACCTCACTGCGCTGAGGCTGCTGAGCTGATCTTGAACTAGCCGAAAATCGCCAAAAAAATCACTAAAAACCTCCTATTTTGGGGGTTCAAGGTTCAAGGTCATTCACGATTATCGACGTTGACACCAATAAAAAGCATGTCACTGTTTTTTTTTACGATAAACAGCATGTTTGTGCCTATCTGCAACCGTTTTCACGCTACACGAGATAATTGCGGTAAAATAACCACTACAGGAGTAGCCATCTTTGACGCCCACCTACGCCGGCCTCCTTGAACCTAGGGGGCCGGAACTTGGACTGCTAAAATCTACGTTTAATGCTGAAAATTTCATACGCAGGTTGTCTTGGTCTATCTCCAGCCATTTCGTCGCAATTCAGTGTTGTAATGTGCGCTGCATCAAAAATTGCGAAAAATTCACTAAACCCCTTTTGGGGGGTTCAAGGTCGTTCAAGGTCATCGATGTTAATAAGTCTAAAAAGCCTGTCACCAGTGCGTGTTATGATAAGCAGCATGTCTGTACCTATCTGCAACCGTTTTCACACTATACGAGCCAATAGCTTCAAACTTCGCTGTAATATTCATAGGGCCTTGGCATCTACACAGCAAAAATTGACGTAAAGCACGTTTCAGTGCAGCCCAGCGCGCTGAAACGTGCTTTACGTCAATTTTTGGTGCTGCGCGGAAACGTGCTGCGCGTAATCGTGAGTAGACCGTCGTTATCGCCCTATCCAACGGTATCGCCAACTCCTTACGACGTACTGTTTAGCCACAATACATTTGTTACGGTTAAAGAGATGACTGAGAAACGACATATCGTACCCAAGGCTCAATCTAATGGTCGGCTATAGCAAGGGCTATAAAATAATTACGGTAGATTTTCATGACAGCCGGGAAATACTTTTCTAAAATCATATTTTAATGCAAATGTGTTTTATTTTTTATACTTTTATTTTTTTTTAACACTTTCTCAAAAAAATGCCTGGAAGGGGAATGGACGCTCTGGCACTGCTGTATTTCGCGAAAATTTGGTGGCTATATGTACGCACGATAGGCGTCTGTGGATATGGATATATCCATGGATATCCATGGATATATCCGTGGATATCCACGGAAAATCTGTGGATATGGATATGGATATGGATGGCAAATTTCATATCCACGGCAAGCCTGATTATATTGCTGATATTGTAAATGGACTGCAACGTCAGGGTGACTGGAATGACGACCGAGAAACTCGTAGCTGTGTCGCAGAACAGTGACAGTAGTGATCAAACGGCAACAAAACAATTTTTAATCACTCGACTGTTATTCGGTCGTCAAATAACCGCAATTTAATGGAATATTGGAACTCCTGCTTTACCGAATTTAGTATAGAGTAATCTTTAAAGTAAAGTACGGAAATGCGGCATAAAGGCGGGGATTTAGTCGTGCATGGGGGGTTTTGTCTTAACCCCTCGCCCGTCCGTCCGGCTGCTGCGACGCTAGCTGCATGGCGACCAGAGATAAGCGTTCAGATAAGATTGCTGCGTCGCCTGCGTGCGCATTGCCAACCTGTTATACGATTTCGCTCCACTGCTCTTGCTGTTAGGACGCACCGACCACGTGCTAGAGGCGCTGCTAGACTAGTCGGATATTGCGGCAAATCAGGCATTGCAATGCAAGATGCATAGTATTCGTTTATTAAAGAGCTACTGTAGCCTATACGTCAGAAATTCATAACGCGGCTGATGATAAAAAGATATAGAGTATAACAGCCATTTACAAGCATAGTTTTGTTTGTGTGTAGGCCTATTGTTAGTTGCTGTTGTTTTTATTTCACAGTTGTGGGTCCAGATGGTTTTGCTCCACTGGAAACTTGTTTTGGCTACGCCATTGCTATTGGCGTGCTTAGTGTTTAAATCGGTTTAATTGCGCTATCGTCAAGTTGTGTAATCAACAGGTACGGTAGAAAATCGCTGATTTGTTAATGACGGGCGTGCAAGAATTATTCGTTCACAGGTTTCACCACAAACAGGACTGCAATTACAAAAAATGAAGCTTAGCTAACCTTGATTAAAAATTAAGATTGAATTTATAATGATCCATAAAGATTGCATCCTGACAAATATTAGTGAGCGATAATTGTCATAGCTATACTATTAGCATATTTCATGTTATGATGCCAAACAGGCATATAACGTCATCAAAATCGTTTAGATGTTCATTCGGCTTTCATGTTCATGTAGAGCGTGATTTCGTTTTCGTGCAGGCCTAAACCCCGCCGTGATCAGTCGCAGCACTCTGCTGCGGTGTATTTTTTCGAATCTCATTTATTTTCCTCTCAGTACGCGAATGGCGACCGGTCATCCACCTATCGGCCGATGTCAAAACGCGCCTCAGCGGCGCCCACTGCTGCTGCAGCTGCTGCAGTTGCTGCTGTATCTGCAATTAAAATCGCTGTCGCACGTTATCTCATCGAACCAGTCGCCTCATGCTGCGGGCAGGGGGTTGTATGCGAGGAGGAGCGGGACTGGAGGGGCGAGAGATGTGAACTAGGGCGAGATAGTGGGGGAGAAGGAGGCGGGCGCGTTAGCTAAAGTTCAATCTGATCTGTTGGTCGATCGCGTCGCCGTTTTTCATTTCTGACGTCACCGAGCGAGAGAGAGAGCGCGCTGGCTGGTTGGCGTCTGAGCGACGCCCGATAAGCGGCCGTCCCGAATTAATCCATTAATGGCTAGATGGCAGGCGCCGATAGCGGGCCGAGCCGCGCGCAAGCCGCACGCCGCCACGGCCGTCTGATACGCGCGACCCGGTTATCGCGGCCTGCTCGGTTGCAGGTGTAATTAGATGGGTGTGGGTTGAACCCTGCTGCCTACTCGGTTACGCCAGTGCCCTATTATAGGATCGCCCCCGGAAAAGTCTCCCCTGGCCGACAATTTACCGGCAAAACCTCTCTCCGCCCGGCGGCCGCCTGCATGGGCGGGACGAATTTTTGCCGTTAAATGGTCGGCCGGAGAGAGACTTTTCTAGGGTACGATCTTATAATGGGGAGACTTTTATGGGGCCGGCGATATTTTGATATGGGAGAGACGTATCAGTTTCGTGATTATCTCTCCCCGGGCGGATTTTTCATGGGGGAGACATTTTAATGTGAGATCGGCACGTAAGGCGGGTCGCTGGTCGTCTCATATCGCACGTTGACGGTCGGTCCGTGATAACGCTACCTGATAACGCTGCTGCTGCTGCTGCTGCTGCTGCTGCACATTTCTGCTCCGACTGGTTCGCGCACACTGCGCGCTGTTTCGTAGGCTATAACGATGCACAGTCGGTGCTTTTTTGTCACTGCAACTTTCAATGCACTGAAAACTCTTAAGTTTTTGGTTCAAATGTTGAAAGTCAGTAGGCCTATCGCGAACAGGTAAATCGGGCCTCTGCAGCGTATATATAGGCGGGGAGAGAGTCAGGACAGGGCATAAGGAGCGTCCAAGAGTTGAAGCAGATGGACTAGCATATCCGAACGCACGCGTCACATCCTATATTCGTAGGTATAATATGTCGACAGTCTGACTGTCAAAACCTATATTTGACGACGGTCGGCAAATCGCAGATGTCTGTGGCTGTCGATGCTGGAGACAGGTTTGCAAAATGATCGGCCGTGCATCTGGGAGCCATACAGGTGTAATCATTACACAGCATTTCTGCCAGACAAGCATTTCTTAATACCAACTCCCCATTCCCCAGTCCGCACTTTTTCTATAGCTATAGGCCTAGCGCAAGTGGCATTTTAATTCATGCGCCATTCGTAACACTCGTGTGCATGAATGACACGAAATTACCGCAGGGACTGCATGACTAGTTTTATTATTACTTCTCTTCTGCTTCTGCATTATATAATCAACTGGCTGCATATTTGTGCCGATAAAATCGGGCAAACGATCGTATCGCTGTTCGCTACTGATAAAATCGCTAACTTTATCGTCAGCTCAATCGCCACGCAGTAGCACGCATATCGTTCGTTGGCCGTTACGACGCCGTGTATACCAAATACTGATATGATCAGCTGACATATCCACCAATAACCGTTTGAGCGCCGCTGCTGTAGGCCAGCCAATCTATTGGTCTGTAGGGTCATATTAGACATGCTGGCTACCACTGGGAACTGAATCCCAGCAGAACGAAAGTCTTTCTGATTGGACAGACTGTCATTGTTCATTTTTACTGATTTGTGATTAGGGTTCGGGTAGGATCAAACTGTCGTAGGCTATTTTCCCAATATGCCAGAGCCGCGTCAAGGTTAGTGCCTTTTCGGCGATCGCGTGTAGGCCTACATGTTTATACTTAGGTTTTTGCTATATCACGCTGACTGCTTTGTTAATAGTATTAATGCCAACACATCCGTAGTGGCTTTGTTCTTGTTCCGTAAATTCACACAGCAAAGTCATCTTGCCTTCAAATGTGTCGAAAGGCCAAGAATTGCTTTCTGATATTATTACTTTGAATATATTAACTATAGGCGTCTTTATGCATCATTTTGTTTATGTTGCCTAGTTTCCCTTACCGACAATATACGAACGTTTGAATAGCGTATACTCTATAGGCTTCGACAAGCTTTGCACTCTACGAGTGCCTTCCAAATAGTTCCATTAGGAATTTCACCAAAGTATTTTATCAGCTATTTTTGCTGCAGTAAGCACGATTTTTTTTCTGTAGTTAATAGCGCAGATTTTTCACGCGTCAGGGGCGCGCAGTGAATGATTGATTCATTCAGCCTGGAGCTTATCGGCGGCAACGTCTTATCTGCGGTAGGTAGCACTAGCAGCGGCAGCAGCAGCAGCAGCAGCAGCAGCATAGGCTGCGTATGCTGCGTGCCGTGTCTTTATCAAGTGATTGGCGCGGCGGCGGCGCGTTCAGTCGACTGTGTCCAAGATTCAGCGACTGCAGCGAGGAGATGCGAAGATGCAGAGGCTGATGAGCACTGAGCTGATGGTGACATTGGCGCCCATTCCGTGCGGCGATGGGAGAGGTGAGCGATAGGCTGCGCCACTCTGGCCCACAGTCAGAAATTCGCAGCATACTGCTTCCCACATCACAAAATTTTCATAGTTCTAAAAACCGACCGTTTTAACCTAAATGTCACAAGTAATGCTGATTTTTTTCGTCCCAAAATTCACCCGAAACCATTCGGCGTCTTGGCTCTTCGTCGACTGACGCTGATGGAGCTTTCAGGATTGTCTCAAACCGCCTGGCTGGGAGGTATAAGACCCCCAAAGGGAAAAGTTGGAGTAAAAGAAAAACAGGGCAGTGCTGCAGAAAATGAGAGAATAGTGTGAAAAGTACGTCTCCACTGCCGAAGTTCTTAAAATTGAGCGCCTGCGGTGGCTGCAGCCATAGCGACGGGCAGCGTGCGGAGAAAGATGTGGGAGGAAGGAAGAATTGATCACGGACGACGGCTGAACGCGATAACGCACTGCTCGACCAAGATAATCCTGTCAGAAAATGCGCCGAATGGCACTCTTCTCGGGCGTTGATCTGAGCGAGCCATCAATAAATACCACACTGCAGTCTTCTCTTCTTATCGCCGTCCGTATAGCTCGCCTATTCGCACGATAACGGCTTTCGTTTATACGAATTTATGGTATCGTGCGTATGACCCGTGTATAATTAATTTTCGGTAATCTGATAGTCGACGTGCGAAATCTTTACGTCGTATGACACTGGCATGCACGTCGTGCATCGTTAGACTTATATGAGAAATTGTTGTACAAGGGGATGACTAAATTAGCCACATCTCATCTAAGTTACAAATCGTGATAAATACCTTTAATGAGTAGAAAAACTGAGAACATTAAATTAACAAAACGCTCATGTCTATGACATATTTAATTAGATATGTCAGGTTTTCGACCAGATCTCCAACTATAGTTATGAGTAGAATAAAGTCTGACTTCTTGAAAACCTGTTTCAAACTTGTCGGCCACTTTTAAACAGGTTCCGAGCAAGGTATTGCAAGTAATGGAATTTTAAAGCATTCACTGCAGTAGCGCTATTGTTGTACGCTATGCTGTGATTGGCTTTGTCTATTTGCACAGTCGAAAGATGAAACAAATAAAACAACGACTGTATTTTTTGCCGAGAAAGTATATATTCATTTTTACAGAAAATGTATAAATGGTAATTATGCGACCATTCTATTGGGACCATTGCAGATGTTGCCCGTTCATTTTCAGCTGTCTCTGCAGTATACGACGTCCTAAGTCGAAAACGAAATACTAACCTTTGAAGAATATCGACCGTCGATTACTGCCTATAGTCTTGCTCGAAATAGCCGTTCGTTGGCGGCTGAATTATAATTGTCAGTTGGATGCTGTGCGTATAGAAAGCGACGAAGCTCTGACTGACCGATGGAGGATGTCCTCCATGGCCAGCGGCAGTTTGGTGGCACGGGTCGGTTCGACCGATAGCATCCGGGGTCTTTAACAGGTCTAATAGGCTGCAACCCTTGTCTGCGGCCGATAAACGTCCTCGGAGGCGCCTCGTCTTGCTTTCATCGTTAAGAAGCTTTATCAGGCGCTCGGCAGAGAGGACGCCGCACTGCAGGGCGATGAAGGGCAGTGATTGGGCGGAGGCACAGTCATTGTGGACGGCGTGATAATGGCGAACGATGCGGCTTGGTGCGGCATTGATCGTAGCGTCTTCAGCGTCGCTATCTGCGCCCGCCAAATGTTCATCTAATTCAGTGCCGGCCGGCCGGCCGCGGCACTGGCGTACTTATTGTTAACTATCTGACACGTGCTGATGACGGACGCGCTCTTCGCTTTAAGACTCTTCGCGTCCGTCGGTGGCGCCTTATCGGTTCCACAGCGTCTTGCAGGGCGCAACGGAAGCACCCGGGCCACCAACCTCAACGTCCGTCCAGCCGGGCACTGTCCAGGAAGAAAATGAGCGGCGTCGAAATGTTGAGGACGATTGAAAGAGAGGGGGGAGTGGTGAAGGGGGCGACAGCAGCGCAGAATAGACAGTGCGATGATGCTCTTCAGAGACGGGCCGCTGCGCGCGGCTACTGGTAGGCTACGTCCAGACTCTCCGCTTCTGACCGCTTTGCGCCGGCTGCGTTGATTTATCGGCGTAATGGCTATTTGTATTGCTACATGCGTCGACGGAGCGGCTCGGCTATCTGGTGCTGTGATCGGGAGATAAGCGCTTTTGCGGGTGGGGTGGCTGTCCGGCGGCGCATCGCCGTTGTAAGGACGTCGACGACATCGACTTGGTTGGGTCAGACGCGCACTATGCGACCACCGACTGACCGTTGTCACACAGACAGGCCTACCGCGCTGCTTGGCGCTTCCTTTCCGTTCCCCCCCGGACAATTTGCTTGTCGCGTTTGCGAGCCGTTTCCCTCAGTGCACGGCGGCGCACCGCACCGTCCAAGTCTAATCATTTTCCACAGCTATAAATCAGTGTCATTAAAACCAGCTGCAGAGTTGAAAGAGGTTTTGTTATACCTGGTAATATGAGGATGAAGAAAACTGGCTACATATCTGAATGGAGAAAAAGATTCACGCTCTGTTGCTATAATGCTGATTTTTTTACATTTCTCTGTGTCTGAGATATTATATTGTCACAGAAAAATGACACAATAGGCCTATCAAAAAAGATATACTCGTAAGGCAGCCATATGCGGATACATGTGTGCAAATGATTCTCAAGACCGATAGACTCAGAAGTTTTAGACGATAATGTGTCTTACATTACATCATTTTTCCGACACACACTGATAGGGATTTTTAAAAAATCAGACCCCAACGATGTGCAGCCTTGTCAATAGTCAAGCAGAAATTGTTCTAGCCGGAAGGCAAGAAAAACACAGAAGACCTGAGGAAAACGTTGAAGGAAGGGACAAAGGACTAGATAGAGGCAGAGGTTTTGTGCAAAGTCGTGATACAACTCAGCTGCACACGATTAGGTCAGTCCTTCTATAACACCTGGCGAACCTCTTGTAGGTGAAATTCTATGATAGCATTTGCAGAAGCCAGCTGCATTACAGAAAGGCGTCAAATCTGTATGTGTGGCTTTTGGTATAAATGCTCCCATATTTGTCAGCATGCGCCCCAGAGAGCACAGAAGCCAAAAAGCGATGCTGTCTGTGTAACGTATGCGATATCGTTGCGAGAAACTGGACGGGATAATTTAGTTTCATTTTAGTTTTATCGCACCTCTGTAATACGCGTCGCTTCAGCATGCATACACAGGGTGTGTATTATCCTGTGGAGGACATATCGTCGCGTGTGCGGGCTGGCGTGCGGTGTACGACATTATGCCGTATAGATCAGACGTAATTTTCGGCTCAGCATCTGACGACGACAAGCGAGCGCCACTCTGACGGATGAAGCGGTCGTGACGTCATTTTGCGTCGAGTTCCGTTTAACCCCTTAAACGCCATCGCCAGCCGGCGACAGTAATTGCGTGCACGACATTACTCAACTTATAGGAACAGAAGAAGATTACTGCAGTTAATGAACAGCGCCAATTATTTGGGTTGGTAATCCCATATGACAGGTGACGCTCCGTAGCTCGGGATGGGTTCTCCATAAAGAAATATGTATACACACCCTTTAAATTTGTTAATCTTTCAACACATAAAACCGTTATAAGAATCAGAACTGAAGTCGAAGACAACCAAAGTCGTGGTCCATCCAGACGGTAGTCCTGCAGAGGGTTAGCGTCATAGAGCGTCGTCGTCGCAGACTTTTCAGCGCGTAATCTCTACTTTACGATGCGATTCTTGGATGCAGCGGCTGCGGCGACAGAGGCGACGTCTGCCGAATTAATCCGAATTAAGCACGATCGCGATCTACCGCCAGCCGGCGCGGTGGTTTTGCATTATGACTGGGGACTGCAGGGGCAAGCAGGCAGGGCAGGCGTCGAAATAGACGGAGGAGTTGCTCGGAGCAGCGATCTAGCGCATAAAGCACGCACGGTGGCTGCGACACGGTGGTGAACGGTGCTGATCGACTGATGATAGCGCCGCGTGCGATCTCTGGCGTGTCCACGACGGCGCCGCAACACGCCAGATATGGAATATGGAATATATTATCCGCGTTCGGCCGCCGGCAGAGCCTTATCAGTTGTGCATACAGCGTGGCGTGCTAAACGCGTAGCACGCTATCCATCTTGTCACTGGTGACTGGACAGTAGGACTGGTCGACCACAGCAACTACAGATCCACTGACCAGCCAGGGATGATTTACCCTAACTCTCTCATCTTCACATTCCCTTTCCAGCAGAGTAACTTTGGACAAAAATGGGAGTAAAAGGGGCAGAGACAATGGGTATGACCCAGAGATTTGGATGAATAAGAAGCTGAAGTTGTTAATGAGCAGCCAGCCGCAAAACTCGGTGACTGTGTGACTGAATCAACCTGAATTAGTGCAGCACGGCGGTACCGGTAAGGCGTGTTAAAAGATAGAATCTTGACTTCAATTTCAAACTTGGTTTCTGCACGTGTCCTCAACGACAAGTGTCTGGTCGCCCCGTGTGCAACTTTTGTTTTGTTCAATATTCATCGTATCGTAACGCGTGTGCGTGCGCGTGCGTGCACTTTGAAATGAATGATATTTTCCGGTTTTTTGGTACAGACGCCGAATTAATGATTTGCGCGAGATTCACGTTGGTCTAATTCGTGATTCGAAACGCTTGCCATGCAGCAGTTCTGTGTACGCCCTATGTGTCCGACCACACGCAGACGCGAGCGGGCTGAAAGCGGATATGACGTCATGATAACGTCGAGTACACGTGCTTGACGTCCGATATCGACTGGCGATAGTATCGATAAAATCGAATAATCAATTATAGCCAGAGAGAGGGGGAGAGCGAAGGGTACAGTATACTGGCGTAGCGTCTGATAAAGCACGTAGATGACGTGCTTGTCTCTAGCGTATGCGCTATCACGACCAAACCAAACCGAGGCCGCAGCCTCGTTCTCGTTCTCGTTCTCGTCTGCTGCTCCTGTTATTTATTCGTCCGTCGATTAATAACGCGCTATCGACGGCCGAAATCGTTCTCTGTCGTACGTACGCCGTTACGTTCAAACGCACGCTCAAGTTATATCTGTCACTGATAGCATTCGCCGGCCCGCTTCTACAGCCAAGATTTTCGATTTGGGCCTTGTCCTATTTTTAATTGTCATGTCCATTGTACATTGTGCATTGTATCTGCACATCATTATTGTACGTGGATGTGATCAACTGAGCACAGAACGAGGCATTTTGCTGTCATTATGCGGTCGTCCTAAGGCAGCAATCGCAGCATTTTGCCAGCCCGTCCGTCCGCCTGTCCGTCCGTCCCTTACTGGATCTTAACTCGAAAACAGAAAGGCGCGAAAAAAGCCAAAATTGGCGCGAACGCTTTTTTGGCAGGGGTAGGCTAACCGGCGTGCCAGTTTTTAGTTGAAAAATCAAAATTCGGGGGTCGGCCGCACATATAGTAGTCTATGTCGGCACTGGGCTGACATTTTTTTTCTATAGTGTTATCTTATCGTGTATGTAGGTGCTGTTTAAGCGCGTTACCTAATCATTTTGGTTTTTTTTGTGCCTTTGCCATTAGCGTTATGGACGACCCAAAAGCGCTGCGTTATGTTTGTCGTTTGTCCGTCCCTCCGTACGTCCGTTCGTGACGTTTCAGCGATGTTGTGGACTGGTGGAATTTACTAAATTTTGTCTTTGGAAACAACGAAGTGAGCGATTATTTGGGTTTAACAAGCGTGTAATTAGTTTTCCTGTAAGACCTACCGCTTAGCCACAATACGTCTGTGACAGACGACAGATACACTGGCGTAGCCATAAGGGGCGCGCTGGGGGCACGTGCCCCTCTATAGGAGCTTGCTCAGTTACTCAAAATAGTGCCAAAAATGCACCAAAACACGCCATTTTCACACACACAAAAATAAAAAATGTCCGGGCAGGAAGCAGGCTCCTTCCCCAGACCCCTTCTCCATGGGGAGCGGACATCGCTCCCCATACCTCACGGTACCTCACCTCTCAAGTGCCCCCACTACAACTAGATCCTGGCTACGCCACTGGACAGACACCTCTCGTAGCGAGGTTCAACGGTCAGCCGAAAAAGTCTTGAGAAAGAATGAACGCTGCGGAGTCTAGAATCACTGCTTGAATGCCATGCACTGCTTTATCGTTATCTCAAGTCAAATGCTTGCAATTAGCGATAACGATAAGGCTGCGGTGTTTATCTTATCGTACAGTCCGTGCGTGCAGTAGCAGTGGCAAAACTCGATACGTGACCTTTCGTAGCCTATCTGCAACTACACTATAAACGTGCTGCATAGACTGTTTGCGATTAAACTGTTCTGCTGTCGAACTCTTGACGCTTATCGTTGCGCTATCGTAAAATACTGTCGCTGGCCGTCGTAACTCGTTGTTTTCCGAGAAATTAGACGATTCTGGTTTTTTACAGCACCTCTTATTCAAGAGATGAGCACGAGACCTTTTAAGCCGCGACCGAGATGAGACTTTAGTAGTACGTCTCGAGACGGTCTCGAGACCGAGACCACATCCGTGCGTTTTCCGCGACAGTGTAGGGCTTAGCTGGAGTGCCTCAATAACTAGTGTGTAATTTGAAGTAGGGCCTAACTGTTGGAAGGGGTTTTGTCTCGAAGAAGGGGTTTTTGTTGGGGGGGAGGTGAAATCGTTATGGAGAGCGGTACGAGGCTGATAAGGTTAGCGCCGGGGATGCACGGCGCGATGCATGGCAAGAAGGGGTCCATGGAAGTCCCGGGTAGGTCTCATATCACCACCGCCGGCGTTACTGGCTGGACTACCGACGATATCCCAGCATGTCAGAAACATCTCGCGCGCGCATTGACGAGGTCAAATACGTCGGACACAGCTAGCCAGTGAGTGGTGGATGTTTCGTTATCTTTTACCGACAGTGATGCCATCTCAACGCCCAGTGTCCGAGAGAACGATACCACCCCACGACAAAAACCCCTCTAAAATTTTAAAGGCCAAGTCGCACCGTCGCACGAGAAAACGACATTGGATAAATAAGTGTAGAATGCAATGCTAATTAATAATGCGTTAATCTGTTGAAACAAAAACGTCGCTTTGAATTAATTTTGATAAAAATATGTCGTGCGAACGGAATGATGACGTCACGAACCACGCTTTGTTCATGGCGTAGCGTCAAGGCAACGAGCGCTCAGTGCGAGGAACGCGTTTGCATGTCCGGAACCGGAAGTCGGACGTTGTCGGCGAGTGGTACAATGGAAAGGGCATACAGTCGGCCCACTTCCGGTATGAAAGCGACATCTCTATAAATGCAAGCGAAGTCTCTTGGCCCGGTACCGCGCTTCATTGACGCTGCTAGCGTCAATTTCTCTCGGACGCTCTATATGCGTTGACGCTAGTAGTAGTTTGTGACGTCGCAGGTCTGTCATAATTGTCTACTTTGTAGCTTATTTTTACAGTATAAAGATAATACTAGCAACAAGCAGATTAATAAATACTGACAGATTAACATTTGATGAAGCCAGTTAGTGCTTTATAGCAGTTACGTAAAATGGTACGGGCCTTTGAGGGCCATGTAATTTGGGCTACGCCCCTTTTCTAGGGAATTATTTTTCAAGTCTGTATAGCACTGTTTGTATTGACGCTTCCGTTAACAGCTGTGCGGGAAATTGCAGACGCCAGTACGTCAGGGAATTGCCGGAACATGCTTTCAAGAATACTTCGTGCGATTGTATCTTGTATTGTATCTTCGCGGTAGATTACCCATGTTTATCGGCAGCTTTCTCAAAGTCCGACCCTTAAAATTTTAGTGGGGATTTTGTCGTGTGGTGATAGCGACTTGTGTCTACAGTGTGTCCAGAAAAACAGTCTACACTTTTCAGCAGGCCTACATAACTCCATCAAATTTACGTATATTTAAAAAATAATTTTTGGTACTTAATACAGCGCTGCTCACGTGAGTCACACTCGTGACCAAAGACGTTTAACAATCTCGGAAGTGGCAGCTGATTGGCATGAGCTAATGATACCGCAGCCATTATGCGGCCATTCATTGCCCGTACTAGCCAACAGTTGAATCCGCGGTGCAGCCATCAGACATACCACCGCTCCAAGCTGCGGCACTAAGCTTGCATCACGTAGACCGTACTTATTTTCTATCCCACTGAGAGTAGGAGGCTGAGTTGACCTTAGGACACAGTATGTTAGTCGTGGTTTTGTCGTGGGGGTTTGGTCTGTGTACCCCACAGCGCCATGCTCCGTCGCTTGCTCGCTCCTGGCAGAACCGATGCCGCCATTCTTCAGTAGGCCATCACATCAGACGATTGCACAGAACCCCGGCAGAATGATGCACCGTCAGATAAACCGCGCTGCTGCGGGGTCCTTGGCAAGATGAGCGAGCTCTGGTCTGTCGATCAGAACCGATACGAGATAGCAGATTCAGCAAGGACGGACCGAGATCTTTACTCACACCAGATTCTCCGAGGATATACGTTCCGCCCATTTTGCGCGGAAGACGAATAGCGGTTCCTGCTGTGCTTTCCAATGTATTATTTTTTTCCGTTTTTTTTTTATATTACTTCAGTGCTTTTCTGCTGTTATTTGCCGTTGTTGTTTTCTATAGGATGGTCATCTGGCTTCCAAAAAAAATAATGCAATTTCATTAAGTGTCTGTCAGTGACGTTATGTGCGATGCTTACCGAACATTTTGGACCTAAAACGTTAGGTCCGAAATGTCCTATGTTTGCAGTGTCTTATAGTCTGAAGTGTTCCGTTGCTATTTGTAAAGCAACATTTCGGACTGCTACGAGTGCTAAGCCGCGTCTTGACTCGAAGTATATGTCGTGGTATTTATGGGGATTTTTGAAGTAAGATTGTAATTAGGGCCTACAGGAAAAAGAAAGGTCTGGCTGTGGGACCGGTAAACAAAATGCTAAAGAGAAGGTAAGGAAAACTAGAAGGGAAGACAAAAGAGTGGATGATTCAACATTTCCAGGTTTCTACGCCGGTCGCCGGTGGCGCTAGCAGCTGTGAATGGTACGATGACTGGTTGATTGTGATTTAGCACGCGCGTGACTTCGACGTCGTGCTGTATCACAGGCTGAACGGTAGTTAACCCCTGTGTTAACGGCGACTTCTCTTTCTTATGGGAAAGCCAAAAATTCGACCCCCCACAGAATCAAAACCCCTGATCTGATTGAAATAAAATTTTGCACGGTTGATTACGTCAGCGAGATGACCCCTCATGCAAAATTTCATGTAAATCCCTCCAAGGGGGCTTCCCGGCAAATGGGTGAAATATACGCAAAAATTTTTATAGCCATATACCTTTTTTTTCTTCAACTCACCTACAGGTCAGACCCTTCGGTGGATTTTTGCGTGCGATGGCTCAAACGACG
>Ga0056128_1005728_pt1 | contig 15631 bp, 12 predicted proteins | sample WorMetLIZISLAND2_FD_71113 | JGI IMG/M metagenome (GOLD analysis project Ga0056128, IMG submission 71113) | Marine gutless worms symbiont microbial communities from Max Planck institute for Marine Microbiology, Germany - Olavius geniculatus... ...
TGCAGTGAAGTTGCCTCTACTGTTGGTGCCACAGGAAAACCTCAGCTGGTACTCTGTTCTTAAAATTTCTCGCAAAGTAACACATGCTATTAAGTGCTGATTCTCTAACGATTATTTTTGCCAAAATCTATTGCTATTGAACCAGGACTGTTGGAGTTATTGTAAAAGCAGGGGTCCGGTTTTTTTGAGACACAGTGTACAGTATTATCTTCACAAACATTTGCCGGTTTAGCGTACAGTATATGAAAACACTTTTGAAAAGTATGAATGTGAACTAATTCCACGGTCGCTGGCGGTCAGCAGTATTGACGCCTATACATTGTCGTTCAGTTGATCATGCAGGACTATACCAGAACCGTTAGTGACACCTTATACCACTCCCGACATAATGATAGAAACAGACAGTATGAGTGCGACTGTGAATAACAGATAACAGTCCGTCCTGGCTTGCACATCGGACTCTCCATTTCTATGCCATTTCTCTGTCTATTGTCCTAAGACAAATGTTTTTTTTATACTTTGTCTGTATGATACAAAAATATTTTCGACAAGTTCGATCACATGCATGTCGTAAATGGATCTATATATCAGAATCAGATTCATCAGCAGCTGTCAAATAAATACACATACATGTACAAACAAAACCGGAGAAAAAACCGAACGACTCGACAACGATTAACTAAATCTGGAGACGATGACGAAATCTTTGGTGTCGGGATAGAAGCGCTCCTGCTTCGGCGGCAGGTCTGATGACGTCAATGTCGGGCTGATTCTGGTTGTGACGTCATCATCGTCGTCGTCGTCGTCGGCCGAGCCGTCGTCGGCACTGGTAGGTGACGGGACGGTGTACCAGGACCGCAGAGCCTCTGTGGTGGCCGCGGGGTCGGTCGGGGTGCTATCAGTCGACCCCGGCGGCTTGAAGGATCCGACGGACTTGGTGTTGGGCAGCTTGTTCTCTTTCTTCCACTTCATCCGTCGATTCTGGAACCAGATCTTGATCTGACGCTCGCTCAGACAGAGCACGTGAGCGATCTCAATGCGCCGGCGCCGCGTCAGGTAGCGGTTGAAATGGAATTCCTTCTCGAGTTCGAGAATCTGGTGCTTCGTGTAGGCCGTGCGCGCTCGCTTGCTGTCCAGACCGCTCCCCGAGATGCCGTTACGGCCGTTAGCACCTGCACACAGCAATCAGCACCACTCAGACATGTACGCAATATTCAACTACAGAGTCACCATACATGATGGTATAAGTAATAAAGTAGTTAATGACAAAAAACGTAAATTTATATAGCGCATACCGTTACAAACGGTAACCTCTAATGCGCTAGTCACACTGGTAAAAGCTGAACAAAATTATTTTAAAGAGCTGTTTGAAGCTGTCAGCATCACGCGCCGGTGATGCCTGAATTCAGCTGCATGCATGGCAATGAGTTCTAGACCGTCGGACCAGCAACCGGAAAAGCCTGACAGCCGTGTCCCCGCAGTCGACAGCCGACGTAACAATGATCGCATAGTCTATGTCGAGATGCGACTTCGATGGCTGGAGTGATGTGATTGGCAAGGTACCGGGAAAATATTTATTAAATTAAATTAACAAGGCAGAATAACAGCGAAACATCTGCACGCTAATAAATGAATTAATGATGAGCACAAATTCTTTCTAGCCACATATAAGGCTACTTCTTCTTATGTTAAAAGTTAAAAAAGCAACCCTGATTATTTTACAACTGTAAGTATCAGAAATGACCAAATCTGTAGGCCTAAATAAGTATGATAAAATGTACGAGTCAGTGAAAAAGATAAGATAAATATTGCATTTTATGTAACTAAAATAATAAGCCTATATCAATAAAAAAATTGTCTCCTTTTTCAATGATCATTTTAAGCAGTAAACCAAATTATTATCAAAATGCACTGCAAGTCAAAAAAAATAATGAAGCAGTATCTGTACAAACTGCAAAAATCAAATACTGAAACAATTTTCGACATTCTGTCACTATCTTCGATCTCAGATCGTCAGTTATTAGACATCGAACACAGTCATATCGATCGTTATTAAAATTAATCTTTACACCTTCAAATATAACTTTCACAGACTCGGCAACACCGGCAATATGTAAAAAGTACTGAGCTGTTTTTAACGCGTAATGTATACTGAAAGACTATTCGCTGTATCCTAGCATCTCAAAGTTTCAGTGGCTGACACAGATTGTTTAGATTTCATAGGGCGTCGATGCCAGTATGGCTTGTCTGGTCTGTCACAGTGCCATCCACACGTAGGGTCTATAGCCTGGAGGCTTCCATGCAAACGCGATGGCAGATGTGAGATCGGGCAACTAGCAGCCCTGACACAGCTCACACCACACAGCGCGGGGCTGCTGGCTTGCTAGACTGTAACTGAATGACAACGGGCTGAGGTCAGCTGTCCCGAGACTTCACGGACCATCTGTATGCTAGAAACCCCGCTGCCGCAGTAGCTACAGGGAAAGAGAGAGACAGAGGGAAAGAGGGAAGGAGGGATCGGTTTCAGCACGACAGATGTCCATCCATGCACCGGCAACACACAGACAGACAGACGTCGTCAAAGCCTGCAGAATCACGTGAAGCCCGAACTGACAACTGACCTGCAATTTCTGCATGTAGACGAATCGAACCCGGAAAAATCTGCATCTACTGAAATGTGCGTATGAAAGTTTGGCATAGCCAACAAATGTCAGCAGACCTTGCAGACAAGTTCTCACTCACTGAAATATTTGTTGCTATTTATACGCTATTTTATACGGATCAGTGATAACGTTAATTCTAAACCAAAGCGATAAAAATTAAAAGTACTTGAGACAAACACAAAATAAAGCAAATTCTGGGCATCTCAATGTACAACGGTGTATTTCGCGACAGAAGTTTTGTCATTCATATTCCAGGCGATTATTTTAATAAATGACGTTGAAAACAAAGCACTTTGTTTTTGGCAAATTCGCTTTGTAGGCTACATCTTTCTCATTCCGTTTAATGCCATGCCATCGACATGACGCAAGAAAACACACATTATTAACAGCAAAAAAGTTACGCGATAAAATATTGCTTCCCTACTGCTATTGAAGCAAGCAAGATGCTACACAGAAGTAGAAGGAAAGCAAGAAAAATGAAAAATGCATGAAATAAGCTTACCGGAGATAGAGTGAACCATTTTCATCCACGGGTAGATGACCGGCGGCTGTGGAGCGTTGGCGGCTGGCGGGGCTGACGGCGGAGAGAATCTGCTGATCTTAAAGATGGGTGGTGACGTGGCCGCTGGCACTACCCCGGCTGACGGACTGTTTCCTGTCGGTCGCACGGTCAACTCTTCCCCGGTGCTGGAGGTGTACTGCTGTTCAGACACGGACCTACGCGGCGGTAGCTGATCGGTCGCCGTCGTCGTACAGTAAGCGCGCCGATAAGCGTCATGTGCAGGAGCGGCATGGTATTCCGAGATGAACATCTGACTCTGCTGCTGCTGCTGCTGTCCGTAAGCTCCGGCGTACCTGGGTCCCTGCTGGCCGCCGGCGTACCGGCCAGCCTCGTACTCGGCGCCGGGCAGGTAGCACGATCGGCCCTGGTCGACGGTGGAACCGTAGAACGGCGTGTCTTGGACGACTGTCTGTCCGGCGTGGCAGACGGCAGCGTAGTAGCAGTTTTCGACGGTGGTCTCATACTTGCCGGCGAAGTGTGGAGTGCCGTAGACGACCGGCTGCGCCTGTACGAACGAGCTCATTGCGTAGTCTACCGCGCAGGTAATTGTCGTTGATGTTGATGTTATTGCTGGACGTGTTAATGCGTGCTGCGCGTGTCTGGTCACGGTCTGATCAGTGGTGGTGATTAATGCTGACGTTTGTTTGACTAACAGCCGTGCGACGCGCCGACGGCCCGTTAGACTAACTGCGGAGATGAATTATTACCACTCGTCGTGTCGTCGTTTATAGATTAGTAGCTAGCTCCCAACTGCAGTGCTTGCCGTAATGGTCCGCTGGAGATGAAGCCGAGGGATAGCGTGGCCGAGGGAGCTAGCCAGCCAGGACCAGCAGGGATGACTCCTCCCTTCGCACTTTCACTCGCTGGCTACCCGCCGGGAGGCATTAGCCAATGGGCGGACAGGCATTAGATCGTCTTCATGGACCACCAGCGGCGTTCGCTCGCCCGGCCGACGGACATTAGTCACCCTGTTTGACTCACGTTCATTGGCCCTTCAGTCTGGACTCGACTCGACGCCGCCAGTTCGAATCTCAAGACGAAACAAAAGAGTCTCAACTGCACGCAGCTCGAGTCCAGTCGCCCGGCCGGCGCAGCTGCATTCGCAAGCAGAACACTCGACCGACCGAACTGCATGTCTCAGTTTGTCTGCGCCGTAACTTGGAAACAAAGAAGCCGAACGACCAGCAGACAAAGTAGAAAAGTTTGTTCTGTATCTGACAGTAAACATCAAACTGACGTAGTCTCCGTCCAGTCAAAGATCATAGACCTAACGAAACAAATTAAGAGAAACACGTCTTGTTAAATAAGTAACAAATTTTCGATGATTTTGTGGTCTCGATGATTGTCCGAGTCGACGCATGCGCTAACCTGTATGAATTTGTTGTTATAAGCGGTCAAACTACGACTTCTACATTTTGCAAGGTAGTGTAGAAACAGTATTAATGTGACGTGAGCAAAGCTATATGCATCTACGTCGAGCTTCCTTATAATGTTGCGTGCTAAAAATTATCAAAAATCGGTAAATAGTTCAAAAAGTTATTTTTAAAATTAACGTGGCACGTTTTTCGAGACACGGTTTATAGCCTATGTTCTAATACAAGTGCGTAAAATGAGAGGGGATTGAAGGAAAAATTACTGTCTCTTTATCAGAAGGTTATGAATCAAATTTCAAGTAGGTTATATAGTGAAAATTAGTTTACGTGACACATTATTGCAAAGTCCGCACACATTTTTATTACCACTTTGCTAAATGATTGAGAGAAAAGTGAACCAACGATACAGGGCATGAATTAGTGAAAATCTTTATTCACATGAATGCACAGACTTGTAAGGCAGAGGTTACATAGGCCGATAAAATACCGTACAAGAATAGACCTAATACAGCTGCTTGAAATACAGTCATGCTTGAAATAGTTTTACAAATGCTTTTTCAGGTTAAATATTTTGGAAATGTTTCAGAAATGGTTTGATGTAAATAAAACACAAATTTTGCAAAGAAATCTCTTGTGTTCTGTTGCATGCAGTCTATATCTGTCACTGTCAGTTTCCCTGCAGTGCATAATAATTGTCAGACCCATCGAGCAACGTGAGAAGCCCATTCGCCAGTTTTGTGAACAACGAAAAATTCGTGCATCGGCTGAGATGCATCCACGCTGATTGTGTCAGTTTCCGATCATTGTGTCAGCTCAGCTCGGGTCGTGTATATGCATCAGTAATTAATGGAATTGTCACGCGAGCGAGCAAGCATAATAGACGATCGAAGCCCATCAATCAATTGAAAGCTATATAGGGAGAACGACTCATGTTAATAGGCTCATTTATGTTTCATTAGGACGCCAGCCAGACAGCCAGCATGTCGTTCGTTCAGCTAGCGGTACAGAGTAGAGAGCGCGCAGCAATTGCAATAATCATAATTGCTCTCGGGTGGGTGATCAGCCAGTTGCTGTTGTACGCCCGCAGCAATGCTCGGGACGAGTCGCTTTGCATGCGATGTTTGGGCTACTTAGTGACTCTGGTTTAAGCGGCGACTTGGACGATGACGTTGACAACGACGATGCAGAAGGATGTCAATGGCGTATCAGCGACCAGGGAGCCCACCCATCATGCGACGTCAGTCCGATACGATCGAGTCAACCCGCGGGCCCTGGGGGGAATTAGACCGGGCCGCCGAGGTTCCGTCACTGATCTACCGCGCAGGCTGAAACTACTCCGCGGTCCACGCACGGACCTCGGCCCGGCCTGATCTCTGCTCGATACCTGCCGCCAGAATGATGTAATTAAAAACGTCGAAATCTCTCCCATGCACGTCGAGATCGACGACGCATGCTGCAGATAGCGCGACCGGAGTGAGCGAAGGGGAAGGAAAGGAAAGGATGGCCACATCGATGGAGACACGAGGCTGGCGTACGACTGCAGTGGCTGGCTGCATTGACATGGTTGATCGGACGTGCACGCTGACCGGAGGTGTCCTATTATAGGATCGCCCCCCCAAGGAAAGTCTCCCCGGCCGACAATTTACCGGCAAAAATCCGCCCCAGCCGACGGCCGTCCGGACGTGATGGATTTTTAAAAAGATTTTCTGCCGGTAAATTTTCGGCAAGGGTAGGCTTTTTAGGGGGGGGGCGATCCTATAGCGGGAAGACTTTTTATGGTGCCGGCGATATTTTAATAAGGGAAGACATATCAATTTCATGATTATCTCTCGCCGGGCGGATTTTTCGCGCGGGAGACATTCTAATGTGACACCGGCTACAGCACGCACGCTGGCATCAGATCAATGCATCGGATCAGCTAATGAGAAAGGCAACACCACTGGCCGACCGGCCGAGTGGCGCGGGGAACAAATACCGCAGTAGGGGAAGCCCAGGGCCGGATTAACGCATAGGCAAACGAGGTGATGGCCTAGGGCCCTGCGCTTTCAGGGGCCCTGCGCTAAAATGAACTAAATGTGGTCAGTTGATTAAAAATTATCAAGAAAATAATCAAAATTGTTACCACCAGATGTCATATTTTACGCCTATAATGCACCAAATTTGATATTAACTGGGGCTTCACTCCAGACCACGCTGAAAGAGCTCACAGAATTTCCCCAGACTCATAACTAAATCTAAGGGGTTACGCACAATGAAACAGCCATTTTTAAAATTTTGGCAGTTAGATAAAATACTGGTTTATTGTAATTTGTACCGTAGGCTATGTGTACGGGTCTCCGCAAAATATTCGGGCCTATATGCAGGGCCCTCCCCCCAAAGCTTTAATCCGGCTCTGGTGAAGCCATGCCACCACCACGCCTAGCGGCATCGACTGATGGCGTGGCAAGCTGAAGCGGATCGGCTCTGAGATGGGTTCGCTCATTAGGAGCTATATGCGACCTTTAACCTTTTTAATGTAAAGTGCAACCGACCAGATAACTTCCAGGAAGACTAGGGCAATCCGCGTGCGTCTATTCTGTATATGTTCGCCACCAACCTGGTTTTTTCACCTGCAGACATCATTGCCAATATCAGACGCAACGCACAGTTCATCAAACTTTCTCTCCGTCTTGCATGATCAAATTAAAAAAATTCTGAGGTTTTATTTACTAGAAAGTCAAGATCAGTTCAGGAATTCACATGTCAGTTATAGTCCTACCCCTAAAACGTTTTTGTTTACGTAGCTTTAGTCACTAGCGCCATTAGCATAATAGTTAGTTTCGTTTTATCCGCTTTACTGGCGTCTAGGCCATCGTACCATCGCACGCGCCGCTGCCTGGTCCATAGATTAAGCGCGCGCGCGCATACAGCGACTGGCTTCATTTTCATCCGCAGCCAGATTGATCGGCGGGGCTCGTGTTGGTCTATTGGCCTGCTGACCTATTGGCCTACTTGTACGATGACGGACCACATCATTCTGCAGTGCGCTATATATACACCGTGGGCCATAAAAACGTGCCACTTTACTTTTGCAATAACGTGATTATTATATATCCCACCACGCAGTAAATGCGTTTGTACACTACCTTGTGAAATATAAATGTAAGCAAAAACTAACGATAATAACGAACATTTAGGTAAATCAAAAAAAAACGCTTCACGGATTCAGACCAACATTGCGATGAATGATCCGTATGACACTAAACTGTGTGTTAGACCCACAGTCTAGTGTCATACAGACCATTCACTGCAATGTGGGTCGGAAGTGTTTTTTTTCATTTTTACTAAAATGTTTGTTTGTTATTATCGTTATGTATGCATGTTTCATTGATATTTCACAAGGTAGTGTAGAGACGCATTTACGGTATGGTGGGATCTATAATAACCACGTTATTGCAAATTGTCTGCCAAGTGTGCCAGTGAAAGAATTTTGAAAATCGGTCAATGATTGGCGAAAATATGGACAAAAGTAAAGTCGCACGTTTTTTGGCCCACCCTGTATATAGTCTGCCAACAGACGTCGGTCAGCAACCTTTCACTTCACACACGCTCGTACCCGTTTCAATCGTCGTCATCATCCCAGATTTTTACCACCTGTAAAATAGTTGTATACCCTCTTCTAGCCTATTATTTCAATCGTTTTGGTTAAGCTTTAGCGTACATTATGTTTTTATTACACACGTAGCCTGAGTAGAATATACACGGCGTTTCATAAAAAGGACCCCTTTTGGTTTTTTTCATTATTCACTTAAATGATAATCAATTCACACACAATTTTTACCATTTGTAGCTGAAGAAATACTAATTCAAAATATTTAAACAAAATATGGCAGTTGATTAAATATTCTTTGCTAGTCGTGATGTAATGCTGACGTCATAATGTGTTATGAGTACAAGTTTGCTTGTCTCAGTGCTGTCAGTTGCTACCCTGCTTCAATGGTGAACTTAGTCTGGTTCGCTAATGAAAAATGTTTATCGTTTCAGCACTGAGCAACATGCGAACATAAAATATAGCGTCTTGCGATCCAAAAACGCAACCATTTTGCAAGCTCGGTGTGCTAGTGCACTGTCTTGCTCGAACAAGTGAAAGTCCAGCTATCCCCACAGACACGTAAATGCGATCGCTTTGCACGTTTTTTGTGGCTGCAACTGTAAAACTTCCAAAATTTGTCATCAACGAACCAGATTTTTCACCATCGGAGCATGGTAGCAACTGACAGCACCAGTTGAGACCAGCAGGCTTGTACCCGTGACATATTATGACGTCAGCGTTGCGTCACGCCTAGCAAAGAATATTTAACCAACTGCCAGATTTTGTTAAAATATTTTAAATTGGTATTTTTTAGCTACAACTGGCGAGAAGTTCATGTAAATTGATCATCATTTGAATGAATTATAAAAGAAAGAAAAAGGGGGTCCTTTTTATGAAACACCGTGTACACTTCTGAGTCGTTGGGATGATGCTATTTCTTTCAATATTGGGCCACTTCTGCTGTAGTTTACCACTATTCTTGCGTTGTGTGGTAACAAACCTGTCGATATAAACAGCTGTTGTTTACTTGACGATTTATTACATTCAAAATATAAAAAAAACTGATCGTTCCAACAGACATAAGCAATTCTAGTTTTGAAAGTTGTGGAATTAAAACTTACTGCATTGTCGTCCCTTTTTATTTTTTTTCGCATTATTTAGGCCTATCTTTTCGCCTCTATCGCGTAAAACTAATGCCCTGTCTTTTAAGTTCCGATCTAAACTTCTAAAATCTCCAGAACATCACGGCAACATATTTAGGCTACGAATGTCATACATCCATAATTCGGGGGACAGGCCCAAAGCCGAATATACACCGGTATGCGTGTGACAGTAATTCATTCGGCGTAAATTGTTAGTCCGCTACTAACCGGTATACGTTATTTGTTGACGACATGGTGCGAAGTGTCTGTCAGAGCGACTTTGCCCGGGGGCTAATCGATCGGATGGCCGACAGCTGATGATCAGTGACCGATTGAGTGCCGTAGCCTATACACTACAGTATACATTCGACGGTGACTGTGCGGTCAATTAAGACGTCAGTATCAAATAGCAGACTCAGCAGCAGCAGCAGCAGCAGCAGACGTCGGTACAGTCGGTATAGAGTATCACTGTATCAGTTCTCGCTGCCTCTCGTGACGTTGTCGTCAACTTAGGGCCTACCCTTTCAAGTGTCGCCCTCCGGCCGGTGTCCCATTATAGGATCGCCAAGCAGAAAAGTCTTCCCCCGGCCGACAATTTTTACTGGCAAAAATTTGCCCCGCCCGCGCGCGGGCGGGACGGATTTTTGCCAGTGAAAATTGTCGGCCGGGGAGACTTTTTGGGGGCGGTCCTATATAATGGGAGACTTTTTATAGGACCGGCGACATTTTAATAAAGTGGAAGCATATCAAATCCGTGATTATCTTTTTCCGGGCGGATTTTTATGGGGAAAACATATTAATGTGACACCGGCGCTCCTCGTCTTTCAAGCCGTGTCGGCGATACGTGCCGTACTTTGATCAGCGCGCCCCCTACCGACTGACGGTCGAAGAATGAGTAACCACTAACCACAGATGGGACGTCGGTCGTGTTATCGGTCCCGTCAGTCCACAGAACTGCTAAATGCGATGTCCTTCTGCTATACTGCACCGCAGACGCTGACACGCCGTGCCGACTAGTGCTCTGAAGATATCGTAGCATATAAACAGATTGTAGACGTAAACACAAACCGAAACACAACCAGCGCTATCAGCGAACGCAATAAACGACAGACACGGGCTGTAGCAGGAACTACTGTATAATACCTAGCTAGAACTAGAAGGCGCTCGTGAGAGTGCATATCTCCGCCAAGTGAAGTGAATCAAACATTACTACTGTAAAATATAGAAGTATTCACAGGAGGGTGCCACCGTTCCTGCCGGTTGTGTATGACATGTGGAGCTGATGATGAGTCATCCTGTACACACACAGAACAAAGGACACAAAGAACGACCAATCTGTTAATCTCCTCCAATGTTCACTTCGTTCACCTTGGCTGAGATAATAAAGGTTTCCGTGGGCTGTACAGAGCAGGTAGTAAGTCTGTTTAACTTGATTCGTTTGAATCCGATCTGGTTCTAATCACAGTAACTGAGTAAAAGGGTTCGGGTCTGCCATTCAGAAGGGCCGCCATTTCGAAGGGCGTCCAAAACCTGTTTTAGACGACCACGAAACCGCACTTATTAAAAGCTAAACTACCAATCAATCAATCAATCAGTCAGTCAGTCAATCAATCCAGAAGTTTCAAAGTGGTCTTAAGTAATGAGAACTATAGCCTACTGCTGGACTAACTCGGCTCCCACGACCTGCTGCACTTCAAAACGTCACCGCGACTCAAGCTTTAGATTTTTATTCACGTTTGATCATCACATCTGCGGCAAAAAAACCCGTAAAACACCACATCGCTATCAACATCTTGACGCGACTGAGCCCAAATGTTGCCCAAACTTGCAGCATGCAGCAATCGTCCGTGTGACCGCCATGATCGGAGTCAACTGCTTTGGACAAAATGTGCTGCCACCACGCGAATGCAAACGAGATGTCTGTTGAAAATAAAATGCATTCAAGTTGGTTACGTTTACTCGTGTAGCCTAACTATAGCTCCTAATGATAACCCATCGTAAAGCTGCGGAGCATCACCTTCCAAATGGGATTGCCAGCTGATACAGGTAAACGCCTTAACTCTGCAACCAGACACGCCCGTACTCGATTTACCTAACCCGAAGGAATGAAAAGCTGAGTTGTCCTTGGCGGCTGGTTATCGTAGGCTATACCGAGGCTATTTAGGCCACAAAATCACAGACAGTCACCCGCGCAGCTAGTAACCATTTGATATAATGACCCTACAGGGAGGTGAACTAGTGACCTCGTAATCGTAAGTCTAGCGTTGGCCTATGAAAAACTTCTGCAACTAGGAGAATATTTTTATGTAGATTTCTTTTATTTCAGCTAATGCTTTTAATACACTTTATACTAACTTTTTTACAAAGTCGTGTAACTATCGATTTTACTTTAGAAAATTTTAACAAATCGTTAAAGCAAGAGAACATGCAGGCAATGCACTGGCGAACTGTTTTTTTAGATTTTTAAAAAGAAATTACTGTTAACGTTCATCATATTAATTTTGTTTGCATGTCAGAAAGTCTTAAATTGTGTGAATTTATAATAAAAGCCATAAATAATTCAAATGAAGCGAAATAAGCGAGTAAAAGTAGGTAAAGAAAGAAGGCGCACACGACTAGCGGTCTGGTGTGCATCAGTTACGTGGCGTCACCTTGCGAACGATATTGAATAAATGCGTCTGCGACTTAACCTCGTACATTCAAACCCGACAGAGGTCAGCACGCATACAGTATATGACTGCTCATGGAGAATGTAGTCGTTAATATGCCTACTGTTAGGCCTATATCTTTAAAAATAAAATTCTTTAATCGTCAATCCTGCGTTGCAGGGGCCTGAGGGGCGTTCTTTTTACAAAGGTGTATCATTGTTTTTTGGCGTATGGTAAATTTATAACTACTTCGCGTTGCCACATGGCGTAATTTAAGATTGTTTGGTTGATTCAGAATGATATTTTTTCTTTTTCTTTTTTCTGTATAGCTACTGTGGTGTTTTTCCTTGTGTTCATTGTCTACCGCCATCGGTGAACAAAAGATTATCAATGAACTTTGGCAGCCTGGCAAAAGTTTACAAATACTCCCGCAAGCTGCACTGAGATTTTTTCTTCACGAAAACTTACTGAGGTATACAATTATTTTAAGGAACGCCTGCAAAAACAGTGAAGAAATTCACTAAACTCATAAATATTTTTTTGTTTTATTTTTGTATTATTTTTGGCATTACGCTAAAGATTTTAATAGAACTATAGACGTGTGTCATTTTAAGCACGAGCCAATTGTCCAGCAGCCGAAAGAATATCCTATCGGCTATTCACCCGGTTGCCGGAAAATAGCTTCAGCTAGCCGTAGCTTTGTTCCTAAGCTGTTAATATTTTTTTTACACATTTCGGTGATAAACATTAACGCTAGCCGCAAACCCTAAACGATACACAATTAAACGCAACAGCATTCATTGCTAGCAAGTCTGATTGTTGCTGCCATCTAGCAAAATAAAATGTAATGTAAACATGGCTTAAAATAGCTACCGAGCATTGCGACAACTTTCACTGCTATTCTTCCTAAGCCTAAGCATAAGCCTAACCCTAACACCAACCGTAACCTTAACCTTAGGCCTAATTATGTGACGATACAGCGACACCCAAATAAAATTGCGAACTTCATTATGTCCCAAGTTTTAACTTGCCGAATTCGTAAAATTTATTGACCCGATAAATAGCCCAAGGCCATTGTGGGCTATTTATCCGGTAGCCGTACAAATAGCTTAAAGATTATACGGCTGCCGGACAAATAGTCAATGCGTAATTTTATTAAATAGCATTGTAAATAAGTCGTTTAATTATTGTGTAGGTAATCAATATTCAGCGGTTGGTGGTAAAAACAAAAAAAAACTATAGCGGCTATGGATGCTGGCTTTTATTTTTATTTTTAACATATCATGCAACGTGTGCATGTTTTGTCATTTTAGATTAACTAAATTTACTAACACCATAAATGTATATACATACTGTACTTCAATCGTTTATATTGTAAAAGTTTTTTAGACAATAGTTAAAGTTTAAACACGATGTCAAAATTTTAGACTAAATTTATTTTGTTGTTAACATGTTTAGTCACAAAAAATGCAGATGTGAACAACGCGTACCCATAAAAAAGCAATAATGCAAAAGCATAAAAATGTGAAATATGTACAAAACAGACACAATTATTACTGTGTACTATTAAATCACATTCAAACGCTTGAATTGTCTTTCTCAATTTTGCGTAAAATAACGAATAACATCTCTTTATCACGCTACAGTAATATATTCACATCGACAATTTTTACGCTCGTATTTTTGCCCTTGTTTCTCATTATAATTTATTCAGTAATTACTATATCATTTCTAGTAGATAAAGATGAATATATAGCAACAACATCTGTTATTAGACTACTGTGAACTATTTGTGAAGCAGCCGTACAAATAATTTGTATGCTATTTGTACGGCTGTCAGATAAATAGTCACCGTGCAAAAACAAAGACACCGCATTACAAGTTACAACCATGTACAGTGTGAGTCCAAGAATTTTACCCCTAAAGTTTTTAACTTTAATTTTCAAACACTGAAAATTGTAAAGCCATATTTTACACGCATATTCGACGTTCAAATATACACCAAATTGCATAGTTTCATTCCATTATTTTTAAATTTGATAAAGTTATGCTATATTATGCACGCTCAAACAGAAAATTTTCCATTTTCACAATGCACAAAACACAAACTTTTGATATTTGACAAAAAAAAACAAAAAAATTAAAGTGCACATATTGCTGGGATATTACAGTTTAAAAATTCAACTAAGCATGCTTTGAAATGTTTTGCGCTAGTCTACGAATCTTGCAAAAGTCTTGCGAAACTTTTTTATCGTGCAAGATCGCGCATCACGTGAAGATAGACTGTGCAGGTTGCGGCTAAAAACACGTTCACAAAATGTTGGCCCTTATAGTTATTTAAAACATATTTTACGCATAAAATAAACCGCAAAATATTTGTTACTCGTGTTAGAGTTTTTAGTTTAAATTGTATCAAAATAATTTAATTCATAAAGTCCAGATAAAGTGGAATGGGCGCATGCGATGCAAATAGATGTTTAAAAGTCAAATGTTAAAATGCAGGCCTGGTAAAAAAATTTAAAATATGTATTTTGTTTTAAAATATAACAAACCTACATCATCTAGAAAAGATGACAGATAGATCGATATATCGATGCAATATTTGACAAATGTTGCACACTACCAAATTATCGTAGACAAGCATATAAATAGCTAATAGCATTTGATATTATTTTACTGTTGCAAAGTTGGGCCTACAAAATTTTGGCGAGCCAACACAGGATTTTACGCACTCAAAAACTGCTGTTATATTAACACACACGAAGCTTTATTCACCATAAAACATGGTAGCAACTAATAATAAATGCAAATAACAAAAAACACAACTTAAGTAAACTTAACTAAGAAAATAATCAAGTCCCTGTACCTGTACGGCGTACAGAACACAACAAACTGTCAGAGTTGTCATAACTGGTTATGTGTTCGCTTAGCTATTATATCAGATACTGAATCAAAATTAAAATAACACTGGCACTCTCCAATTACAGCTTTAACATGTGCCATTGGCAAAAATGTTAGCATTATTCTGTTTATCAGCAGCGCAACCATGGTGTGCCTTTCACAGTGCACACATCCTGCTGCATGCGAACGTGAAAAATGACGATGTGGTTACAGGTAAAATCAGTAACTTTGTCTAGATAACGAAATGTTCCTTAGAATTTAGTTAGGCCTATTAAAGAGTACATAATTGATCTGTAAAAATTCTATTTCAATATTTTTAAGCGATTGCTAAAAATAGCAAAAATAAGAGATATTTTTGTCGCAAAAATAAAAAAACATGCCATTATGTACAACTGTTTTAAGCATTGTGTGATAACTAAAGCCGCATTAGTATAACATTGCCATAATTTAAGTTAAAAACGCATTCTGTTTTGTCACAATATAATAACAGAAAAATAAATATTGAAAAAATCTTATTTAATTGTTAACAGAAAAATAGTTGACAAATAATAATGATAATAATAATAATACATTCTTCTTTGGCGGCCGCTTGATAGCGCTGAGAAAAAGACTGGCGGTGTACGCCCGATAGCTGTCGGCGTCACTTTGCGCCGATTAGTCTCCAAGTGCGCTAATGCTTATGGAGCCCCACGTGCTGTGTCGGTACTTGGCCCACGTCAACTGGGCGTCGGCATTCCAGCCGGGTGTGAAGCTGCCATCCATTCTGCTCGC
>Ga0056128_1005732_pt1 | contig 15628 bp, 5 predicted proteins | sample WorMetLIZISLAND2_FD_71113 | JGI IMG/M metagenome (GOLD analysis project Ga0056128, IMG submission 71113) | Marine gutless worms symbiont microbial communities from Max Planck institute for Marine Microbiology, Germany - Olavius geniculatus... ...
TCGTGGACTCTTGGTGCTAAATTTCGTTTTTCTTTTTATGACCAAAACAGTATAGAAATACACCAGGAGTAGGCCCCCTACAAGGACTGCCACAGAGATTAATTTGCATGCGATAAACAGCGTTACTCAGGGGTGTCTGTCCCTCTAAGTCTTTGGAGAAAGTCCCCCTCCTATCTCAAAATGAAGCGCCGGAGGAGTCGACGAGGTAAGGAATGGGGAAAGTGTATTCCCCTCCCTAGCTGACTAGAGGTCTGGGGGAGCGTCGTGAGTTCCCCCATTGGGGTCCGCGGCAGAGCCCCGGCGAAAAACGAATTTGGTGCATTCTGAGCATCACAGAACACTTTTGCTTGCAAGATATTGCAAATATATCAGAATTGCAGAACAATAATAATATTCAATTTTCCCTTAATTTCCCCAAAAAATTACGTTTATTTTTTCTTGGAACATTTGCATGGTGTAGACGCCTCTGGCGTTATTTATTGTTTATTGTTGCTTAGTTTTACGTAAGCGTAACCAGAAATTGGAATCACAAAAGGCGAACTAGCCCCAAAAGGACAAGAATTGAGGCCGAAAGCCGAAAACAAAAATAAACTTCTTGGATAGGGGCCGGTCGCCGGGACACAGCCCCGGAAGAAAACGCTTTCGGAGGCTTGAAAATCCCCTACAAAGCATATATTGAATATAAATTTAATTAGTTTTACTGCACAAGTTTATAACGCATTGCATATGCAAGGAAAAAGGCGACTTTGGCATCTTGGGGAGCCATGGCCCATTTGGCCCCTTAAATCCGCCTATGCTTAAAGGCGGATCGTTCAAACGAATGACGCGATTTATTACCGCTGCCCAAGATCAAAAAATATGTTCATAATTTATTATGATTATTTTTAGTTTTTGTGTACCTGCAAAATTACTCACAAAGTTATGTAGCTTACTGTGTGAATTTTGACAAATTTTTATGGTGCTCACAAAACGATTGAATTAAACTACTGTGGTAAAATCGTCAATGCACGCATTTGTCAGTCTTATTTTACATGCTTTTATATTTTAAATAAAGTTGCAATTTTGCAGCATGATTATCTTTTTATAGAAATTGGTGCATATTTGACAGAGATGCCGGAAAAATGAAAAGACGCGTTAGTTGCGTACACTACCGTTGATCTTGACACGACGGATTTTGAGATGTAAACGAAACGCAATCGAATAAATGCAGAAGTAGACCACCCGCCTGCATGGGAATAATAGTATTTAAGATTTGTTGTCGGCATCAGTGAAGCACTCGACGCTACTACTACAGCTATTAGAACACGCTACACTGCACGATATTATGCATGGTCTTGTTTCAGATAGCGTTGGCGTCGGCGATCGATAGCGGTTGATCCGTTTAGCTGGTTGACGGTGAAGCAAGAATAGAAATATGTCGTCTTGTTGATCGGTAGAAAATCAGTCTCACAACAACAGTCCGACTACATCGGCCGGTGCGTTCTCATTACGCGACAAATACACGGTGCTATAATTGTCGTTGCAGCAAAAATTGCAGCGATGGTTTCAGAGACTATCGCATCGTGTATTTGTCATGTCAGCTGCTGCAACTCTTACATCAACAGCGCTCTAAATTTCAAAGAAATTCTTAGCATCAAAACGGTAAAAATCTCTGGTACAAAAATTGTCAAAAAATTTGTTGTATAAGCCTTACTGTTGCCGCCCACTTTCAGAAGCAAAGTGGCTACTAATGACGACAAAAAGCTCATTAAAAGCTGGCGTTTTTCTTGAGCCATGCGGGGCAACTGCGATGAGATGATTATGATGGTGTGGGGAATAGACCTGATGCTTGACGCGTGACAACTTTGGTAGGCTACCGGCGTGTAGCCTAGAAGGGTGAAACCATGTAAACGTACCAGCCACATAACTAGAAAATTCGGCAATTGGTTAACGGTAAAGTTTCGAAAAAAACGGTCAATTAAACATTTTGGTTGCTCATAAATAACAATATTTAAGTTGCAGACACATTATCAAAGCGATTGAGCCAGAAAGCACAGCTTCTAACAAGAAGCCCTTACCGCCGTACTTGAATGGAGAACTTAAATTTTAAAAAAACCGGTAGGCCCCTACGCATAAATCAGAATTAATAATCAAAGAATCTGTGATACCAAGATAAAACAAAAACAGCTGCAAAAAAATTCAAACCAACGCATCATCTTTAGAATCATGATTATTTTTGTCGTCATCGTTGTCATCGTCATTATCCTCATTAATATTCGGCCTAGTATTTACGCGAAAAAAATTGTGTTTTTTCTGTTTGTTTGGAAGCAGAATTAATCGAAAAGTTATAAACCAATTTTGATACAATTCTTCAAGAAGCGAGCGTGCCAGCAAAAAAAAATAAATACGTGCATCGTGCATCTGTACCGCACTTTTTTTCCATTGCCTTGTATTTCTACTGAAATTAAACGAGATACGGTTTCTTCCCTGTTGCAAGCCGTTCTCTCACCATGAGCCGGACACCGGCAAGGACACTGCAGGCATCGAGCCTCGGAGGCAGTGGTTGGCATAGCAACGACAGAAAAGAACAGCGAAAGCACTGGATGAAGATCACTAATTACATTTGGTTGGCCTAATAAGTAGACTAGGTGGGTGGTAGACTACGGTGTGCAGCAGGTGCACTGCCGGGAGTAAATATAATAAGCATCTATACTCACTAATTGCCTGGTGATATTAAGTAAGTTATTTAGTAAGATACAAAATGCAAAAAAGGCTTACTGCACAAACGTTGAATCTGCTACCTGATAACTGAGTTGAAAAATTTATCAGGCCTATGTGCGGCATATATATAGAGAGAGTCACAATTGAACATAAAAAGATAGATGCTGTAAGTACAGGAACCGTGGCGTCGTGCTCAAATATTCTGAGAAAACAAAAAAAATAATTATGCACATGTAGCACGTTTTGGAGTAGGATATCTACCCTCCAGTAAATGAAATTGTGCAATCATAGTGCTCGGGCATTGTCATGCACGTTAGGTCTATCTGTTCGTGCCGGTGTCGTGGAAAATTTGTCGCACCTGGAAAATTCTCCCACCTCCGTATTGTCATAATGTAACTAACGCTAATCTTAACCCTAACCCTAACCTTAACCTCAACCCTAGCCCTAATCCTAACCCTAATCTTAACACTACTCCTTCTCCTAACCCTAACCCTAAATTCAACCTCATCCTTAATCTTAAACCTAACCCGTACTGCTGCGTGTGGGAATAATTTTCCGGTGCGACGAATTTTTCACTACACCGGTTTGCTAATCGAATCATACAAGGTCACGAACAGCAGTTATGATAATTACAAAGTTCTATTTGTGAGTTACAGCGTGTGTGCATCGACCGGAACGAAAAGGCCTGTATGCTACATAATAAATACCCCTATTACAATGCACCGGGATAATAGGCTGATGTAATAAAACGGGGATTTTATTACACCATTCTATTAAAAAGCATTGAAACGTGTCGCACTGTAGGCAAACTTTGATGTTAGGTCGATAGATGTACACTTTGTTGTATGTCAACTTCGTCTAACCAAAAAGACATAACTAAGACATCGCTCGCTGTGAAACGTGAATACATTTCCACTTCACTACGAAATGCTGTTTCGATTACTCTTCGTTACGTCTTCGTTCGCTGTTCTCGCATCAGGTGAGAGTGACAGATCGTAATTTTTCCACGTTGTATGCAGTTGACTCGGCCTATATAGCTTATTATATATATAAAAAAACTGCAAACAATTTATTTAATGTTGTATAAGCGATGATGTAAAACAGCAAAAATCCAAAGTATAAGCACGAAGTAATGTACTATCTTAGACATTTAATCTGTCCTCAGTAGCCAGAAAAAAATGTCTAAGCTAATACATAATGTTCGTGTTTATACTTTGGATTTTTTGTCTTGGTGTCTGTCTGTCTGTCTGTCACAACCAGGTACCGATTGGAGTCCAGGTAAGATAGAGACTTCAGGTGTTTACCGAATGATAGCTTAGAGTCTCTACAGTATTCGGAGACAACATTTGGTGCCGCTGGTTTAAAGGGTTTCACTCGAACGGAAACGTAAAAGAGACACTACCTTGTAAACGGTTGCAGATAATCACAGACATGCTGCTTATCATAACAAGCACTGGTGACCAGCTTTGTAAAGGTATCAACATTGATTACCTTGAACAACCTTAAACCCCCAAAATAAAGGGTTTAATGAGTTTTTTCGCGATTTCGGTCTGCGACACATATTTCATGAGTGAATTGCACTGAAAGGGCTGAAGCTGGACCAAGACAAATCGAACTAATTTTTTCAGCAATAAACATAGATTTTAGCAGACTACGTCCCAACTCCTAACGGTCAAGGAGGCCTGCGCCAGCTGGTGTTAAAAGAAGGTACCTTCTAAAAGTGGTAATTTCTCGGCTATTGGCTCGTCTGGCGTGAAAACGATTGCAGATAGGTACAGATGTGCTGTTTATCATAACAAACACTTATGACGAGCTTTTCAGTGGTATCAACATCGATGACCTTGGACAATTTTAAACCCTCAAAATAGAGGTTTTTAGTATTTTTTGCAATTTTTGGCTGCAGCGCACTTCAAGAGTGAATTGCGACAAGGTGGATGGATACAGACCAAGACAACCTGCGACAGGAACTGCTATATGCAGTCGCGCGTTTTATGAGCATTGGCTTAGATTTCTTGTTTACAATGGCATGTGCACACAGTCGTGCGGCAACAACAACGGTAATGCATACCCAGTCAACCAATGTGAAGCTTCTTAGCCTACATGTTTACTGTTTACATGTTTACATTACGGTGTGCACGGCTCTTCGTTCGACCCATCTCTCAGCTAGGCCTACAGAGTGTTAGCTGTCATATATGATCACTGGTCACACCTGAAACCTAAGACCGGTGCCGGGACATGACATCAGGACCAACAAGATAGACAGAGGGGCAGAAATACGATGCACAGGCCTAGTACGCGCTAAGCACTACTTTTTGGCTGTCGCACGTAATAAACGAATGACGTTAAATGTTTTTGGATTAGTCGAATTTTGTCAGGTGGATTACACAACAGATTTCGGTAACAATAATTTGCGGAGAAGCTAGACATACGGATGGCCCAATGAAAAAAAACAATTTTAGTTGGGTTGCTGTTCGGATTTTTTAAAGGTTTTGAATCAACTATTTAGAATTCCTTATTACTGTTATAAGAAAACAGTGGTATGCTACTAAATTATTTGCCAGGTAGCATCGCTATTTTCGGCATAGGTTTGAGATCTTTCACTGCTTCTAGTATGTTAATTTTACGATGCGCAGCAAATCAAGTTGACGGTGAAGGTCTGGTGCATTTGAAACTGTTCAAGACAGAATTCAGCAGCTTAGTAGACAGTCCGCCTACAGGCGTGGCCACCTTGACGCCCGTCAACATATCACTGCAAATACGAAAGTTTATCGACCTAGTAAGCAATGCGCGATCGTTGTTTTGCACAAGTAGCTAACAACGACGAAATGTCTAGAGCGAACTAATCTACAAAATGAGCTGAAGTGAACAAAATTGGCTATGACTCGACTTGTATAATAGATATCGACCAGATCTTTGCGTCCATCAGGGGGCTCCGGCTTTCAGGGTTGCGCCATCGAATGCTGCCAGTCAAATTCTACCCGACCCACTCTCATTGCCATGACAACGAAATCTGGAAATAAAGTGGCTATAGGTTAAATTGTATAATAAATATGTTTCGGATCTCCAGTTGTAGTTGTAGCGGTTAGTAGTAATAGTAGCATTACCAGTAGCAATAGCAGGTTGTGGGGTCTCTAAATTAAATGGGACTACCCGTCTGGCTAGGGTTTGCGGTATCGGCGGTTAATGTGCGTGAAGTATGGGCCTACATTAGATCGGTTACAGTCAAAAGTATTTCTTGTTAGCTACTGTAGACCTACTGGGTCTGGTTCTTGTAAAATAGTCTGCAGAACAAAAGTGTGCGTCGCACCGATGGTATAGAAGCTATTATTAAGTTCAATAGATTTTTTAGTATTTGTGCATTCTTGTCGGCTAATGTTTTAAAGTTTACGTTATATTTGTGTGTTTTAGCAAGAAAAAGACGAACTATTTATCACGCAGTACTACTTAAAGATTGTAAGTTTAGTTTATTGTTGTTGTGTAAAAAGCCTATGTTAAGCGTTGCCAAAAGCACTTTACTTGAAAAAAACCCGGTAGGCGACGTGTCTCGCCCAACGTTGAACAGGCATATGTAAAAACTGATGCGTGAATTAAGTAAAAAAGTCAAATATAGCCAGAAAAGAAAGTTTTTAAGCACTGCTGCCAACAACTAACCACTCAACCGTGTTCATAGCACAAAACAATAAACTAGAAAATAGGAAACTAGAAAATAAAGAAAAAAACAATGGAATCGATCGAAAAACTAAAGAACGTTTAAAATTAAAAAGTAAGAAATCAGAAACTGAAAAATTAAGACGTCACAAACGATCGAATTAAAAAAACGATCAAAATGGTCGACCTAAAAAACGCCCAAAACGAAAAAAATAAACGTGATTAGAACGTTCAAAAGTAAAAAATTGAAAAACGAGAAAGCGAAATGCAAAAACAATCAAAACTTAAGAAATAAAAAAACGGTCAAAAATAAAAACGGTGTGACAGAGATCCGCTCAGAAGGAGCGATAAACCGGTTGGGGACGTATTCGTATTGCAAAGACGCGTAGAAGCAGCATCCAGCGACAACTGAGAGCTCTCGCATCTCAGGTATTTAAGAATAACGTCGGTTAGAACTCTTGTTGGTAAATCAAAGCTCAGCAATTTTATTTTGTCAAACCTCGGAAGAGTGGCAGTACATTAATTGATAACGCCGTTTCTCTCTTGTCGTTCTCTTCATATTAGTTCCAGAGATATTAGTGATCAAACTCTGAAGCTAATCACGGTGTTGCGTTTGTGCCACGTTACTTTGCAACGAGAGAAATTTTAACCCTTTTCTCCAAATTTCCCCCCAATCGGACTTTCGGTGCCGGGAGGACTCACGTTGGGCTTTACCTTAATTTTCTAGTTTTTTCTATTTTGCCAAAATATCTCCGAGTTCATCCAACAGATCGCCGTAAAATTTTGCACTATGATCGGAAGTAGATTTTACTCGATTTTGGCAGCGGACGAGTGGGACTTTGAGTATCATCTTTATTTTTGCGACTCAGACGCGGACTCGTATCAAATTAAGACGATTCGACTACATCGCAAAAACTTAGTTAAATTTTCTGCACATTTTGTAATGTGTACCGTTAGATATGGTGGGATGAACGTCTAGCCTGGAACGCCAGTGAAACCGGTGACGCCAACGTTACCCAAATATTGGTAAAATCAGACAAAATATGGGTACCGGATATTGTGCTGATGAACAAGTAAGCGTACGCATTTATTTTCTGTAACGTAAACTTATAATATATTGTATGATTGGGCATGTGGCAAGAATGGGCGACTCGCAGGATATGTTCAGAGCTTTACATACGTCGATCCGCGGGCTCCCCGAAGACTGGAAGCGCCACCCAGGTTTTCCACGTCACACCTGGCTACGGACACTGGAAGCTGACTTGCAGCCGCTCAACCATGGTTTGAATTCAGCATGGAGGCTGGCAGAAGACCGAGGACGGTGGAGGCAGCTTGAGGCACGCCCGTGATGACGATATTTTATGAACGAACGTATTTGATAATGATCTTGTTAGATCTATGTAAACATTCAGAACAAAAACATTTGCAAACGTTTTTTTTATTTTTAAGTAGTACTTTACAAATAATTATAAACGTCCGCTAAACGATGTGCTGAATATATTTAACAGCGCAAATCCCAAGATAAAAAATAAAGCACCTGAAAGCAACCAAGTGCACGTTCATGATAACGGCGAATGTGTATGCCTACCATTCTCTGTATGGTCGATTTCACACTGTTCAATGGACAGCTTCTGGTTTCCATTTGACGACCAGCTTTGCAGTTTGATTTTCGAATCGTGGGCGGAGCGTGTCAAGTTTACAACTCATCCCCGATTCGGTGCCCACGAGTACGAGTTCGAGCCTAATGATCTATGGGAACTTGTAGGTTAGTGTAAGTTATGTAATGTATTATACAAAGATTATGTAGAAATGATTTATTGGTTAACGATTTATCACTGCGCTGTTTTCGTTATTACAAACTTATAACTTAATCGTTAAAGCTACACATTGTCAGAAGAAGTTATTGTTGTCAGCCCTAGAAATATCGCATTAAAAACTAAGTTTTGGCTGATGCTGTTATTTTTAATTAGAAATTTGGACTGCAGAGAGAAGTATTCACTGTCTGAAATACCTACAACAGATTTTTGTACATAAAATAGTTATTTAATCAGAACTTACCGTAACGCACTTGTTATTTTGGCATAAATTTCAAGAACAGAGGACCAGCTGATGTTTTTCTGTAGCATTCACACTCCAAATTAGAGGCACGGTAATACTCCAAACAAACAAAATCAGTCACGAAATTTTAAGTTATTAAATGTCATCTAGCGCTAACGAAATGTTGATTAAAAACATTGTGGTCAAAAAGTTACGATAAATGTTTAAACATACAGACACAAGCCCGGAAACGACTTCTCTATTTGTCACGTTGCTTTGCAAGCATAAGACATTCGTCACGAATAGAAAAGACATTTCCGAGCTTGTATCCAAAATCTATTTCTGAACTTTCTCATTTGACTCTAGTTGGTAGCTATAAAATGTAGACTTTGATCGTTATTTATAATTGCATTTAAACGTCACAAGTGTTCTTCTGTTTGCAGAAAACAGTACAACACTTAGTAATGGCGCGCGTCGCGTCACGTTTTCCTTTCACATACGACGTCGGCCGCTTTACTACATCGTAAATTTGATCATTCCGTGCTGTCTTCTGTCCTTCATCGCTGTTATCACCTTCGTCCTTCCGCCCGACTGCTCCGAAAGACTTGGACTCAGTACGTATACACTGAACCTGTGTCTATGTGCTTATAAAATTAGCAAAATTTGACAATGTTTCAGTTGACCTTTGGCCACATTTTACTGCTTATTAGGGGCGTCATTTAGGGGGGAGCTAGGGGAATTTACGGACCCCCCAAGGATTTATGATTTTAGTTTTCTTTTGTAAATTGTACCTTTGATTAAACGTGAAACAGCTGAAATGTCAACTGCGTTACCGCCGCAAGAACAATACGACACGAAATTGTTTGTGTCAGTGACCAAACAAAGCAGATTGGTCGTAGCTTCGCAGTCTTTGAATAAGCTGGCCAGTGTGAACGATCGAACCCAAGTGCCTTCCACTGACATTCACATATTTACTGTCGGGCAAACATTTGTGTTGTTTGTATATGCCTGGGAATTGGCAACCAACTGGAGCAGATAGGCCTAATGTTACCAGAACTATTCAATATTACAGTTTGAAGTAGATTTTAAACAACATAATTAAGGGGAGGGAAAAGGGGAAGAAAAAACGGAAAATGGAAGGAGGAGGAAAGAAGGGCAGGGAGGGGGAAAGGAATGGGGAGAGAGTGGACCCCCAAGGATTTAATGAAATGACGCCACTGCTGCGCATGCGCAGCAACGACAATTTTCCAGCTACCAGATGCAGCTTAGAAATCATTGAATTTTTCGACTTCGATTTCTTGTTGTCAGTGGTATCGACGTGTTGTATATGCGAAAAGTGTTGGCTATTGTTTTTCAGCAAAACCTGTAGTCAGTTAGCTTAAAGATCAAGAATTAACGCAGCATAATACGGATATAATGTCTCATGCACTGTTTTTATTTATTTGCGCGATTGACGAGATATTTGGCTAAATTATTGTATTGGTGTAGTATCTTTTATTAAGAGTATTTACTCGACTCTGCCACGTTCAGTTTTGCTTAACTTTACGCAGAGTTATTTCTAGTTAGAAGCTTCCCGGAAATACACTTCAAAAAGATAGTGTTGGAAAACGCTTTACAACAAAGATGCAAACACTTGAGAAGCTTGTGGAGAACCGTTTCACGCAAATTTACATAGCACTAAATTTCGTTTTATTACAAAGCCGTTAATTGTATCTATAGTGTAATACTTGCCTAAATCACTGATTATGGTGAATCGTTCTGCCTGTTGTAGACATCACGGTTCTGTTAGCTCTTAGCGTCTATCAGCTGGTTGTCAACGACACTCTCCCAGTCGGTTCTCAGAACGTACCTGTCCTCGGTCAGTACGCTGCAAAGAACTCTTGAAATATTTCTAGAAGTTTGTGTCTGACTTTATATGGTAACTAAGGTTTGGTAATGGTTCCATGTCAATATATCTGCAGGATAGGTGGTTGCTATTCGAAATCATTGCCCATAGCAACCGTTGGTATGTGATGCAAACGCCGTTCGATTTAATGTAGTAAATTCCATACGAATAAATTACTATAACCATGATTCCTAAACCATTAAAACACTTAGTAATTGCGTCATAGCACACTAAATGTTGTTAATAAGGGCTTTTGCAACTATAGCAACATGAAGCAAACTTAGAGCACACGACGTGCACGTGTATTTTGAATACGTTTGCTTTATTATCTTTGCTTCATTATGTAAACGGGGTACAACACAGACTAGCTTCGTTCGGATCAATCGCTGCGATGTTAAACTCAAGTGTCTTTTTGTATAGCAAAACGTTTGTGTTCTATTACTGTCTGTTTTTCTTACATTTATTGCACAATGTATTTTAGCGACGTAGTTGAGGTATAATGAGATATTCCACAAAAACGCTATTGCAAGTCGTACAATTAGCCCAGCCGTCGCTAGGATAGCAGACCGTACTGGTTGTCAGTAATCTTAAAGGTCATCCAAGGTCGATGATTTTATTTCGTCTAAAAGAGCATATGCCACTTCCTATTAGTGATTACTGATTAATAGTAACTTAAGCCCTATCTTTTACCGTTTCCGAGATATGGTCAATTTTCCGTTGATAAGAAACACATTATTTTCTATTCCACGTCAATTCAAGTTTTAATTGGAAAAAGTTTTATTTGCACTAAATCGCTGAAATTCTGCATATATAGGTTTAAGGCACGTGGCTGAGTATCTGTGTAAAAAGTTTTTCCCTACGACCTAACGCTTAGCCAAAATACATTTGTTACAGACGACAACGACGACAGATGGATAGACGGAAGGACGACAACCGTACCATAAGCTCGACTGTTACTTAAGTACGGTCGGCTAAAAATCGATCAATATTAAACGAAGATGTGGACCAAAATGTGGTGGCACGTTTTTATGGTTTACGATGTAACTTTAAGCAGTTAAAAAACTGTACGATACATTCTACATCTGCTTTTGTCCTGCGTAAATAAGTTAATATGTCGTTATCATAGTTGTTGATTGATGCAAACAGACAAAGTGGCTTGTTCGCGAGAAACTTGCACCATGCTTGCGCATCAAAGTTCCCAAGTCGAAAACATCAAAACCATCGGTCGTCTGCATGAAGGACAACGATGACGTTGAGGATTTCCAGCAAAAGGGGCAGCAACTACAAGACATGACAGGAAAGAAGCTGGACAAACTGTTGATGGAGATACAATTACAATTACAATTACAATGAAAAATTTGCACTCAAAAACTGACAAACACACTGTCAGTTTAATCTAGCACAGCGTGATCTACATCGGATAAGAGACGGCGACAAATCAGCTGATGAAGATCAGCAGAAGAGAGATGACTGGAGGATAGCAGCTGCCGTTCTCAACCGCATTTTTCTTATCATGTTTAGCATTTTGGTCGTAGGCGGAACGATCATTTTCTTCATTTTATTTGCAGTCGGACATCATAATCCAGATGATTAACGCCTAACATTTTGCTTGTTTATTACGCTTAGCTCATTTTCTTATATTTGCCCATCTGTTACCACAGTTGTCTTATGTATACATAGATTTATACTTACGTTCTAAAAAAAATCCAGCATCTGCCCACGGAGCATAATTATTATAAAATGCTCATGTAAGCTGCCAAAATTAACATGCGTTAGGCTATAATTTACTGTACTACGATATCGACACTGTACATCAATTAAGTCTACAGTAAATCATGTATTGCATAGAACAAACGTAAGTGCAAAAAGATAAACAAGATGAACATACATGCAGAAGCAACAATAATTTGAAAAAATGGTTAACAAAAACGCTTAAAACCTATAAACACTACTGGGGAGCTAAAAAACATAACGCTTAACTCAAAGCATTTTAAGAGTGAAATGCAACCTAATTGTGTAACCGAAACAAAAAATGTGGAGCATAAGTTTTAGAAATTTGGCATCCCAATGGCTGCAAACTTTGTTAAATAAGTAAACATAAGAATCAAATATGACTAACTGTCTAATCAACTAACCAGTTGGATAAATTTACTTTTGTTGTACAAATTGTTTTGCTTTATACACTGTGTCCCAAAAACGTCCCACTTTGTCATTTTCCGTATCTTTGTCAAATATTAACCAATTTTAAAATTTTTTACTGGAACATATCGTAAACAACTAGCAATAAAGTTTTTGTTTAATATCCCACCACACTTTAACTGTGTCGCTACACTATCATGTGAAACATAAATTTTTAAACATTATTAAAATTACTATAATACATATGCAACATATTTTCTTCTGAAACAATTTTCACTAATTTTTATACAAAAATTAAATTATGTTTAGCTTTACATACATTTCTGATGTTTTTAAACAAAAGCAGATGATACTGTCGCAAATAATAATTTTAATGCACTGACGATGCACTGACGATGTAATGTGTCATTTAACAGTGGAGACACGCTCTAATTAAAAACTTGCACCGGTTAAAAATACAGCTTTCGGAGATTACTGGCAGAACTTTTGAAGATAAACTGCAACAGAAAAGGAATGGGAATGTTATTATGAGAGATTTAAGAAACATGCAACACTGACAAAAGGCAAGAGACCGGCAGACCGGAGCATGCACGTACTGATAGGAACGTGATCGCCGTGGATGAAATGATAGGCTTGCTAAACCACAAAGGCCGGAAACAAATATATCGTTTAATACGCAATATATCCAAAAAAGGATCTAACAAAGTGTAGCATCGTACAGATCATTAACTGCATTTTGACTCAAAAGTGTATTTTGTTTACCAACATGTTTGCTGTTTATTATTGTTAGTTTTTTTGCATTTATATTTCTCAAGGTAGTATAGTGACACAGTTAACGTGTGGCGGGATATTACCCATTACTCACCTAAATTGCGTTTATGTCTATGACTTTGCTTACAAAAAGATAAATTATCCAGGCACTTGTTTTATGGGGCTTTGGACGACCCGCTTTTTCATTTTCTTTTTTTTGTTTTTCCCCTTTTTTCAAATAAACAGTTATATAGTCCGCCGAAGCGCTATAAAATTCGCAAACGAATGCTTACGCGTTTCGAGCTCAGCTCTTGAAACGCATTTCATAGCCATTTACGTTTGTATGTGCAATGCAAATAATTGCTAAGAAAAAATTCTCATTCACTGCGTGGCCGTAGGCCTATTTCACGTACCGGTATCATGGATCTCATGCTGCAGCATTATCAGTACTCACCTTAATCCGACACTGGGCGGAGTCCGAACGCCAAACCGATCGAATCGAGTCAATATTAAAGCAAAAATAAACTTCACTTGGTCGCGTTGTAATTTTCGTGCGTCGTCGTTTTCTTCGCATTACATGCATCATGTGATACAAAATGGACTGTGATTCCGTGTCTTCGTATTGTTAACTGTACCTGTCTTTGCGTGGCTAGTAGTTGGTCTGTAGGTAGCAGTTAAACGGCTTACGTTATGTGATAGTATTCTTTTTACCTGTAGTATGATGTCAGGCCTCAGACCATAGGTGATTGCCAATCCGAGGTCGAGCTGTATACCTAGACCCGCCTCACTTGTGACGTTACAAGTGCTTGTTAAAAATTGTATTTGACCAACAGCTGAGGCCCACAGATCTGGAGATATTAAATTTATTGACTTATTTGGTTTATTTTGATGCATATTTTGCCCGTTTTGCTTTTCCCGGGTAGTGCAGAAGCAACGTTGGGCTAGGCGGAAACTTGAACAGCCTTTTGATAGCCAGTTGTATCAAAAACATTCCTGTTAATAATTGTTAAAATCTGATGATCCTTCCTTAAGTTATACTTGATAATGTCATATATGTTTTTGACGTTTTTTTTGTTCATTTTAACACATATTCTGCTTGTTCTGCGGTTCCCAGCTAGTAATGCAGAAACAGTTGTTGGATGAAGTAAAAAATTGAAAGGCCATTTGATGTTTAATTGTGTCGAAAACGTTATTTTCAAAAATAATTAAAATTGCCTTATTTGTCTTCAAATTACAGTCAAAAATGTCGGGGATGTTTTTTATTGGGACACAGTGTATAAATACCTTAACATTAACAGTAAAACATAAGACTGTCACGACAAGCTATTGTTAACGGGAAAGCTATTTAAATACTGCATGCAGCATACGCGAAATACTGTTGCAGTAGTCAGTTAACGGCTATCGTAATTAAATGTCATGCAAGCTGAAGTGGTTTACTTGAGCGTAATGTGCGTCGACCGGAACGAACAGGCCTATGCTGTAATATACCAGCGGTGACTGGCCACTTAGAAGTCTAATAATAAATCATACAAAGTAACTAATACAAAGCAGTCTAACTTCTGGCGCAGTAAACTTTTGCCCTGCTGTAGACTTTCTTGTCCGCCGACATCGTCTATCGAACAAGTCGTCTAATTGAGACATTGCTCGCTGTGAAACGTAAAGAAATTTCTGCTGCGCCACAAGATGTTGCTACGATTCTTGTTCATCGCGTCTTCGTTCTGTGTACCGAGTGCACTCGCATCAGGTTAAAGTTAAATAATTTTTCTTCAAACGAACATTAACTAAATGTTTTTTTAGCACCGATTATTACTAGGCTTACTTAGGTTTGTTTTGTGTTTTTATAAACACGCCTATTCGCCATAAAATGACAATAAACAGACAGAAAAACGAACAGATAAAAAGCATAGTCTAATACTATCTATCAAAGTCATCCAATATCATAAAAACACATCTCGTAACGGTCTGAGAATTCACATAACACTCAAAACGATTATTAACTAATTTCACAGCTGATGACTTGGTAATAAAAACTGAATAAAACATATTATCGCATTCACATGACAAAAACCACATAAAAACGTTGCGCAGTATACAATGAGCTTACCTGACGTGTGCAAATGACTGTAAAAGTTAACTTTTCTCATCATGATAAAACGCGTAACATTAAAACAATTCATACTAAACAAAACGGTTGTCACAGATTTCCGTTTATTATAATGAAAAATTTTACGAATTACATTGTTCCAGCAGACATTCAATTTATCAAGTTGTTTACTCTTTAAAGAAAGTGCTGCTATGGCATACATTGGTACGGCAACACTTCATCGCGCGACATTTAATCGGGTGTATGAGTGAACTGACACAGAGAGACAAAAAATGTTGACATTGACAAACTATTATTCGCAGCAAACTCAAACACAAAATTACTTAATATAGTGTAAGGTTACTGTTTACGTACTGTTTATATAG
>Ga0056128_1005733_pt1 | contig 15628 bp, 9 predicted proteins | sample WorMetLIZISLAND2_FD_71113 | JGI IMG/M metagenome (GOLD analysis project Ga0056128, IMG submission 71113) | Marine gutless worms symbiont microbial communities from Max Planck institute for Marine Microbiology, Germany - Olavius geniculatus... ...
GCTGTTTATGCGTCATTTCAGTTTGTCGACTTACGATTTTAAAACGAAAACAAAGTAACAGATTTGCAATGATTTTGTCGTTTCAGTAACTTTCTGAGCCGATGAGTGCACCACCCAATATAAATTCATTGTTGTCAACGGCAAAAGTACGACTTCTGTATTTCACAAGGTAATGTAGCGAAAACATTAATGTGAGGTGGCCAAAACTAGCCTATAGACATTTGCGTACAGTTTCTTCTAAATGTTGCATGCCAAAAATCATTAAAATCGGTTAATGTTTCACGCAACTATTCAAAAAATAAAAGTGGCACGTTTTTATAGACGCAGTGTCGACGGTAATACTGTTTTTGAATAGTCCACTTGCCAGCGGCAAAAAAAACAAAAAATATTTAACTGCTGTATTCAAACACTAACATCAGTCATGTAAAGAATTTCTTTCGCAACATTTCGCTGAAAACCGCATGTCTCCCTTACGTACGGTTACTAAATTATGGTGACATAAACTTTATGCCATTTTTATCGGACCACTCTGTATACACCGTGGGCCAATAAAAACGTGCCACTTCACTTTTGTCCATATCTTTGAGAATTATTGACTGATTTTCTAAAAAAATTTTTATCGGTGCACTTTGCGAACAATTATGGTGCCATAAACTTTGTGCCGTAAATGTCTTTTCACTACAGAGAACGGCAAAAAAGTTGCCCCCTAAAGTTTTTTTGCTGTTTTCTCAGCAACCGTTTAGCATTTTAATCTGAAGTTTTACAGATTTATTTACTGAATTTTTTACGGCTAAATGCCAAATAAAATTTGATTCTATTGAAAAATGACGAAGTTACAGATTTTTTAACATGACCGCCTACCGATTTTTCAGCGTCAAAAATGTTCAAGCTACAACACCAGTTCAATAACATCGTTGAAACAAGTCAAACAACACAGTTAATTAATAATCAGATGCCAAAATTTTATTGTCACTGTGAATGTTTGAAGTGTCACCGACAGCTCCAATCTCCAACACAAGCCTTCAGTCGCTTAATTTGAAAAGTCTTTCACAGTCTTGTCGATCGGTCCTTCCTGAAGCGATTCCTTGAGTTCGGCGATTGTTTTCGGCTTTGTTTTAAGCTTGCGGTAAGCCTCCAATATTGCTGCACACCAGGCCTATTTAATTTTCAAAAACCGGTTACCACGTTACTGTTGATGACGTCACAGTGACGCTTTGACAAACAGTAATTTATTTTGTTTATAAATTATAACTAAATTGTCGTTCTTTTCAAGCAATTGCCGGCTGCCCACTGGATTCATCTTCCAGTAGGACAGCGTACCAGCACACACAGCATGCAGCGCAGGAAACTGACTGTGGGCTTACTGTCCTAACGGTGCATAGCTTCTATTTTTACACCCAAAACTGTACTCTATAGACACTGTAAGTCGTAAGAAAAATATTTTAGCAAAACATAACACTAACGTACCTTGTTATTAAGTGTTATGAAGAAATTTATGCGTCATGACAAGCAACCACACACTTCTAAAACCATTGGCATGTAACAAAGAGAACCAGATACTGTAAGGTGGTCCTCTCTACACAAGTAAGTAACTTATTTTTCCGGGTGTGCTCATATTACCCTGGTGCTCATGTGACTCTCGGCTAGAGACCTATTATGTTGCAAAAAATTACCAACGGATATTTAAAAAGACCCGAAACTGTTTGCGCATACACCGCCCGCTTGCATACAGGCAAACTATGGCCTGTTGAAAATAATAGTTATAGGCCCCTATTAGCGGATTACTATTGCACGACGTAAATGATACAATAGTTAAGCGGAGCCACTATAACGCAAAAAAAAACTTACTGGGTTGCATTTGCCTCCTGATCCGGCTGTGCTAAAACACCGCGCGCTATAACTTCCGTGTTTAGACCGTTGACTCACTGATAGACTAGTATTAGCTGCAGAGATAGTCTGTGTCATTCTGTACGATTAGCTCAAACATACTGGATAAAAACGCAACAGTATTTGTTTAGTTTAATGAAAAATGATTTTTATTCGGTAAAAAAGAACAATGTCGCTGCTAACGTATACATTATTCTGCTGCTTTGTCATGATTGGTGAGTTAATTGTCCATGTCGTGTGTGATGCGGTAGGCCGCCTATACCTACAATGCAAGTAAGTTTATACTGCACTAAATCTCGCGTTTTTTGGAAAAGATAACTTGCCTGATTCAAGCCATTTTTTGTTCGTTACTAAAGTCGACGAGACAGGCCAACTGATGTCGCTAAGCTTGATACATGTAGAAGCTGTCGCAGTATCGAGTACCGACTCTGGCAAAACAATCAACAACATTTCATTTTGCGACACAATCGACGTTGTGCACTGCTGAACTTTTCAAAACGGTCAATATTGGTGTGATTTGTGACTAAGTATTTTTCTAGACTCTGCGGTAAACATGCACGTTTCCAAGTGCCTTAGAGTTGTCTAAGAACAAAAATTTATTGAGTATGATATTTAAAAGACAGTAGATAAAATATGAGCTAACAGTTATCCGTTGTTACTTCGACACGTTAACAACTTAGCATAGAAAAATTTTAGACTGTTTTGTACAAAAAGTTGACTTGCAACTTGGTTGTTGGATTTGGCGCGTCTGACTGAGTAGAATGATACGCGTAGCGTATAAATTACGGATAAATATTTTTTCGTGGTAATTTTTGAACTACACAAATTTTAAATGTCGGCAAATGAAAACAGCCGTTGTGTAGGTTATAATTCCGTCACTTTCGTAGACGCAGTCGAGGTGTCACAGTGTTACTCTGTGAACAATGAAACCCAGTGTTTCTACAGCGATAGTTCGGCGTTGATGAGCTGGGATGAAGCACGAGAATTTTGTGCGAGAAGAAACTCAACGCTGCCGATCATTGCTGATGAGGATGTTGACAACGTGTTTCAGCAGTTCATAGTTAGTGACTCGCACAGCCTGATACAGAACCGACCTGTCTGGATTGCTGCTCAAGCTCGCCCCGTCAACAACAGCGTCAATTGGCACTGGATCGACGGTCAGCAGTCGGGTAAATAACACAGTAGTAAACTACGGGTAACCCGCATAGGCCTAACTAGTCCAAGATGTCATAATGGGGTTAACTAAGGAAGAAATTCGTACCAAGCAGATTTTTTTTTCAAAATGGTTAGCCTCGAGCACTAGGAACAACATGTCAAAACTCCAGGCTTGCCGTGGATATGGATATCCATAGATATCCATGTGTGGATATTAGACTGAAACCGTCCTGTGGATATATCCATGGATATTATGCTGGCGCACCTAAATACTTTTATGCATGCTTTGTCTTTCTATAGGCCCTAATATTTTTTGTCTTTCGTTCTTACTCTTTATTTTCTCGTTTATTCATGCTATTGAGTCAAATAAATAGGTCTAATCGGTGACTTTATTTAGTTAGTCTATATTAATTTGTTAGCATTACGGCAGCAATAGCGGCGGTGCTTTAATACTGTTGGTTGGGCAACAAAGAGTCTATACATTTGAGAAATTTTTTGTAAATTTTCACGCGCGAAAGCAGCTACTGCTTTCAGCGCGTCTTAGCCATCGCAATTCCGCATGTCCGTCTGTCTGTCTGTCCGTCTCACGGGTGGATCAGTCAAAAACGGTGCAAGCTAGAATCACCAAATCTTCACCGTCGGCTGCCTGGAAAACTTTGGTTTCAGGAACCGTAAAGCTTTTTCATAAATTCGAAAAGGGTCACCCCGAACGAGGGCGCTAAATGAGAAGCGGGGGCAAAATTTGCGATTTTTTTTCGCCACCGCATTTTTGCCCACCGACCCCCGTTGCCATGGTAACAAAATTTGGGACAAAATTACCTATAACTCGACTTGTGTAAGAGATTTCTGCGAGATTTTTTCACATATAGGGGGTTTACGAGGTTGGGCCATCGAATGCTGCCAATTGCATTTTTCCCCGACCGACCCCGTTGCCATGGGAACAAAATTTGGAACAAAAATGGCTATAGCTCGGCTTGTGTAAAAGATTTGTGCTAGAGTATTGCGCCTATAGAGGGATTATGTCGATAAGCCATTGAAAACTGCCAATCGCATTTTCCCCTAACCGACCCTCATTGCCATGGCAACGAAATTTGGGACAAAATTGACTATAACTCGGCTTGTGTAAAAGATATCTGCGAGTTTTTTGCATTTGTGGGGAGTTTTCGAAAATAAGCTATCAAATGCTGCTAACTGAATTTTACCCCGACCGACCCTTGTTGCCATGACAACAAAATACTAATACTAAAATATCCTTGTCTTAGATTTCGATCTATGGTTAATTACGAATTTGACCTTGTCCTACAGTTATAAGAATTGGTCCGTCGCCAAATACACTTGATAACCTTTGACCTTTGACCTTGACCTTGACCTGCAAATTCTATCTGAAAGTCCACTTTTATGCTCAAAACCGGAAGTTATATAACGAGACCGGCAATCTCTTCCTACTGATATAAATGAACATAAATCACAATTTAAAAATTCAAACATAACCGTTACACAATGTCAAAAAAACTTTGCTGACTGTGTAATGGTAATGTTTAAATTTTTAAATTGTGATTTATGCTGTTTTATATCTACAACCACGATGTCACCTTTAAACTGTATATAAATTGAACAGCTTTTTACATAAATTGCTTGTATAACCAAAGTGGTCAGGGACTGCCGCTGACTTAAAATTTTGGTATCCGCACATTTCTGGTCGGTAATGGTATTACCGGATAAGGCGCTGACAACTTGACAACTTGACAACTGTCAGTAGTAACCATGTTTCTATCTGCATCGGTTTGGCCGCAATTTTCATTGAAAAGTTCCAAGCCATAAGTGGCCATATCTGGGAAACGGTGAGAGATAAAGCCATGATTATTATTAATTTCTGTAATTTTTTCGCTGTATTGTTTTGTCGCATACCGGTAATGAATAATAGCCCACTAACGTGCTGAGTAATGTTTTCAGCTCATTTGATTTTTTACTGCGTTTAGCTCTCAGGTCATCACACTTCTTATTCTACCCATACGACTGGTGTGCGGCTCTCGGTGTAAACGACAACCGTTACGAGGTCGTTCTCCACGCAAAGCGCTGGACTGATAACCAACACTATATCTGCCAGCACGACTGTGAGTAGCGATATACTGTATGCAAAAATATTTGTGTTTTAGTGAAAACACATCTGGAGAGAAAGACTGTATATAGACTACTTTTGTATCGAATTTCACACCTTACATTTATATCGGTGGAGTTGGCGTACGTATGTTGCTTCTCTACATCATTAGAGATTGCATAATGGGCTACAGCACACTGGCCAGAATTAATAAGCCTACTGTATGTTTTACAACAACATGCTAGAATTGTTTCTCAGTTTTTCTGAGACTCAATTTGTTTCAGGCCTATCCTAGAAATTCCGCTACACAGCACTACCGGTCTACATGTATGCCTGTGAATAACGCGACGCCTGTGTGTTGACTTGGTTTAGACGGCAGTGAGACAACAACATCGACGTTGACCGTCAACAGCTGTCCACCTCGCTGGATCAGATCCAATAAAACGGGTGCATACGGCGGTTGGCGGAACTGGTCAGCAAAAACAGAACAACAGTGTCTTGATGCATGCGTTGCTAACTCCAGTTGTGTCGCTGTTGACTGGGTTGATCGCTACGGGACCTGGGGGGATTTATGCTGGATGCATAACAAGCATGGTCGATATTATACGAATAATGCAGCCACACACATTGAGATCATCAGACGATGCAATACGAAATCAAGTACGTGACATCGTACCATTGCTAATCTACTAACTCACAATATATTGAAACTGATTTTTTTCAGACTTAAACTACAACTTGCTAAAATACATAACTTTTTCTTAGCACTCTTGACTTACTTACTTGGTACTTACGCATCTCGTAACCTTGGCTTTATATTTGACGAACACCTTACCTTCTCTGTCTAAGTCTTGCTGTTCTCACATTCGTGTTTATTAGAGATGAGAATCAAACCAAACTCGAAAAAAACCGAACTCTGCCCCAAAGTCTGTCCCTTTCTGCCAACAGTTTATATACATATTTGCATATTTGCGGTAGAAAGTAATAGCTTTGCAGTAGATTTTTGCAGTAAAAAAAGAAACTTGCGGTAAACTTGCTGCAACAATAAGAAGCATATTGCGCAGCAGGAAGGGGTAAATTTGCCGCAGATTTGCGGTAAAAAGGAGAAAAATGCGAAACAACGTAGTACAAAAGGGGCAGACTGTGCGACAGAAAAGAGCATATTTTCGGTAGATTTGCGGTAGAAAAAGAAGAGATTTGCGGTATACTTGCTGCAACAAAAAGGAGCATACTGCGCAGCAGAAAAGAGCATTTTGCAGCAGATTTGCGGCAAAAAAAAGTTGTGGAAAAAAATGTTGCAGATACTGGCAGACTCTGCGGTAAAAAGGAACTTGCGGTAGATTTACGGCAGAAAAGAACAGGCTTTGCAACAGAAAGGGATAGACTTAATATTTGTCTCACAAAGTTACGCAGGAAAGTATAAACACAAACGAGCGAAAACGACAACAACACTTTTGTTCGCGTCAGTAAAAGTAAAAAGTAAGGCAAAAATATAACAAAAACTAGAAATACGTTCTGTGGAACGAGGCATCTGTCCCATTGCGACGTTATATAGCCTAGCACCTGCGTTTCAGCGTTTGACGCTCTTGTGAGCCTGCAGCCAATTTTGTCTTTGAATTAAAACGGTTGGTTGCCATGACAACAGAGGTCTTCAGGGGAAATGACACCATTTCATAGCCCGGGCCCGAAAATAGGGGGTACGTGAAAACAGCGTGCAATTATCTTTTGCGGGAGCCGAGTTATAGTCAATTTTGTCCTAAAATTCGTTGCCATAGCAACGGGGGTCGGCAGGGGAGAAATTTAAATGACACCGTCGGATAGCCCGGGCCCGAAAATATGGGGTATGTGCAAACAGCGCGCAATTATCTTTTGCGGGGAACGAGCTATACCGCTTTGAAATATCCATTGGCTGTAATGCAAAATTTTGCAACTTTTGAATGGTTGCTATGGCAACAAGGGTGGATAGGGGGTAAATTTAAATAACACCGTTAAATTGCCCGACCACGAAAATAAAGGGGTAGGTAAACACAGTGCACAATTATTTTTTACAAGGACCGAGTTATACCGCTTTGAAATCTCCATAGGCCGTATTGCAATTTTTTAAAATTGTGGTAAAATAGGGAAAGGAGTTATCAGGTTTTTATCCCAAACAAACTCGATTTTACTTTTAGGTTCCCGAATCACTGTGCAGAATTTCATCAAAATCAAATCGAAATTGACGCCGTAGGAGTGTTTACAGACATACTGACAGACAAACGCAAGTGAATTTTATAATTTGTCCCTTGCTATGCTATAGCAATGGGACAGATAATAAGTAAGAGAGCAAATATGACAGCAAGTAAGTAAGAATGCATGGTATATAGAAAGTGTAGGTAAGTAAAATAGTGCTGATATAATTAAAAACAATAGGCTATGCCGCCGTAAAATAACGTTGCCGGATAAATAAACATCACGTTTATTTTTGTGCTTAAAATGCATTTTTACCGTATTTTGCACGTGAAAATTTCGTTTAAAATTATGTTGCAAGTACAATTCCAAGCAAATTTATGCTGCCGTACCAATAAAGTTGTCAGATAAATAAACATTACGCTTATTTATGTGTTAAAATACATTTGCGACGTACATTTTTGCGCGTAAAAAAAACTTCGATTAAAATCAAAATGCAAATATAGTTACGAATAAATAGCGTTGCCGGACAAATATCGTTGTCGGATAAATAAACATTAAGCTTACTTATGTGCTGATGATACATTTTTAGCGTATTTTGCACGTGAAAATTTCGTTTAAAATTATTCTGCAAGTAGAATTCGAAGCAGATTTATGCTGCCGTACCAATAACGTTGCCGAGTAAGTACAAATTACGCTAACTTACGTGCTAAAAATACATTTGCGACGTACATTTTTACACGTAAAAACTTTGTTTAAAATTAAAATGCAAATATAGTTACAAACAAATGGCGTTGCCGGACAAAAAACGTTGCCGGATAAATAAACATTACACTTATTTATGTGCTTAAAATATATTTTAGCGTATTTTGCACGTGAAAATTTTTTTTAAAATTATGTTGCAAGTACAACTTCAAACAAGTTTATGCTGCCGTACAAATAACGTTGCCGGATAAATACAAATTACGCTAACTTATGTGTTGAAAATGCATTTGCGACGTACATTTTTACACGCAAAAACTTCGTTCAAAATTAAAATGCAAATATATTACGAATAACGAGCGTTGCCGGACAAATAGCGTTGCCGGATAAATAAACATTACGCTTATTTATGCGCTTAAAATACATTTTTAATTTATTTTCACACATAAAAACTACATAATTGCCTAAATCATAGTCCTAAACACGCAACCCTAACCCTAATGCTAACGTCAGACATAAACGCTAAATGCTAGGCGACTATACGCCACGATAGTGGTGTAGGCTGGGCAAAGGTGTACGATGCAGTAGGTCTATATTAGGATGGAGACAATGACACCGGGCATGAGGATAGATACAACAAAGCATCACGGGCTGTATGAGGCTATGAAAAGGCGTGGTTGGCCATTATGTGACACTACTCGCCGGTGGACGCAATGTCTGATATACGATAACTATAACTCTTAGCTTATCTCTAACCCTAAACCTCAACCCTAAACCACAATTGTAATCCTAACCCTATGCCTAAACGCTTAACCCTACCCTACTGGAGAGGCGTGGCTACAGGCTGAGTAGGCTGACGAGACGGGGTAGGGTACCAGGTCGTAAAAAGGCTTTGTGAGCTAGAACATGCAATTGCATATAGAGAGTTTACAGCAAATGATAAAAATGGACGGAGAAGTTACAATACCATGAACCCCAACCGTAAACCCCAATTGTAACCCTAATCTTAACCATAGGCCTAAACGTTAAAACCTACCCTGCTGGGGAGGCGTGGCTATAGGCTAGGTAGGCTGGCTAGGCCATGAAAAAGGCCTTATGGAATTACAACTCTGAAACGGATTTGCGGGATTTCAGGAGTTACAATACCCTAAACCCCAACCCCATCCTAATATAACCAAAGATATAGGACATAATTGCCTAAGCCATAGGGGCGGGGCTTGTGTAGGCTGTAGGTAAGGGCTATGTAGGCTAGGTAGCCGCAGCAGTCTGGTGGGTGGTGGAGAGTGTTTTACAATAAAATTATCAGGGCATTCTGATGTAATACAATAGAAATATCAAACAGATTTGAGGTCTTACAATAGAACGATTATACTAATTGATACCATAGACAAATCGTTTATTCCCTACTAATGGGCTTTACGTGCACTCTGTTTCTTACACAAACGTGTTTTAAATATGTAGCGGTTAATATCGTTTTTTGAAAAGCTCATTTGCCAGAAGCAAAACAAAAAATATTTGATTGCCGTATTTAAGCACTAACCTTTTTATGTAAAAAATGAACATTTTTATGAAAATTGCATGACTCTGTGACGTATGGTACGTATCTGTAGGTACGGACTATGCAGGCTAGGTAGCCGCAGTAGGATGTTAGGCTTTGTGAGCTAGAACTCTTAAACGTATGTGGCCGGTATGGATTATGAGTATAACATCAGAAAAGCTAATCTAATTTGAAGGTGTGCTGTTACAACCGTTAAATAAATCTACGATATCACAACCGATTATTATTATCTACTGCCCTACGACCCAGAGGTTGCCCAGCAACCCATAACGTTAAGGCGTTACGTTACACTTCTGTTTATTTTTTCTTTGTTTTTATTAGCAACAGAATCGTTCAACATTTCAGAATTAAAATACACACAAAAATGCACTACGAATATAAAGCTAAAACTCTACACTAGCATAAGCGCACCTGCGTAAGCATTAAACATGGTAAGCCACAAGAAATATAACAGTGTGTTTAATAGTGATATATTCATCGGCACAGTTGCTAAAGTGATTTACAGGCCAAAGCTGCGAAGACTCATTTCAAGTGAACTCGGCATGTTACAAAATTCACAAAGAGAGAGTTCGTTGGTTCACAGCAGTCAACAGATGTCTGTCTAACAACGCCACTCTGGCCGTCTTTGATGACAACGTTCGTCAATACGTCCCAAGGCGGTCTCTGCTGTCGGCGAGCGCTTGGATTGGCTTGTTAAAGTCGTGGTGGACGTGGCCAGGTTCAGTCTGATAATGCTCAATCATAGTTTTTGAAACACGATAGTCAGGTAGATTGTTAATTGATTGACACTGTAATTAATGTTAGGTTTGGGATAAACTGCCTAAAACGTTTGTGCTTAAAGTTGCAGTCTCGCAATAAAAAAGAAGCTGTAAATATTTCGCTTGTTTTTGATGCTTTTATTTTATGACATTTTGTGTAATACTGCACAACAGCTCAGAAAAACAAAGCCACAGGCTAAACAGTGCCCGTGAGAACTTTGCGATAGTACAAAATACTGCATCAGAACAGATCACACTATAGCAGCTTTGTTTTCGTAAAACTTCGCAGGCAAACAAAAACGGCACCAATACTTTCGCGGGTTTTATAAAAAATAAGAACAAAAGTTTTTAAAAATTGATGGCAACCAAACTTACGCGAATTTTTTTACGCACAAACCGACACTGCCTTAAATTCATTACAGTGTTGTCAGTTTACTGAATATGATTTGTGCTGTCGAGGTAAACGCTTGTTGTCTGGCAGACGGTGCTGACGTGTTGTACAATAAGTTCAACGTTAGTTTTCCAACTCCTCCTAGCAACTTGTCTCCACCCAATAATCCACCACGGTTTCCAAACACACGCTACAGCTGTGTCGTTGCTACAGCTGGTCAATGGAGAGTATCTCGCTGTACCGAACTACACCGTGTTGTCTGCCAGTCAGACACGCTGACATCGACAGGTATTATCACGACTTACAATATGTGGAGCATGGTGGCAGCGCGTAGGTCTATTAGGTTTAGTTTATCATCATCATTATCAGCAGTTTTATTTCAGGCACTTGGCCCGCTGCCTTTTCTTAATTCTGACGTTTATTTTTTGCAAGTTATGCTAAAAACTGTATTTGGTCACCACTTTTTTGCATTTTACAAAAGAATGACTGCTACTATTTACTTAGTTACACCACCGTTTTATACCGGGAAAATTTGACAATAGCGTGCAGAGCCGCAAATTATTTACGCTCACCTTGATTTTAAACATTTTAAACCGGAATGCCAGCTTCAATGCAATGTTAATTTCTATGTTCAGCCTGTGTGCGTTTTAGGGATATTATCAACAAACGCAAAAACCGCAGAAACAGGTACATCAACGACATTTACCTTGATAGCTGTTTGATAGCATTTTGCTATCTCAGTACAATCAGTGTGTAGACGGAGTAGGGTTGTTTGTATTATTTTTGTGTAATTTTCGGACAAGTGTTTTAAATGTGCTACAGGTTCCATTTTTGACGATAAGTTTGACCATTTAATTATCATTAAGAATTTTGCCATGTTGAAATAACGCCTACAATTTTTAATAAATTAACAATAAACTTATGCTTATGACTTCTTATTGTATACTTGTTTGGTTTCATCATAGATTCGTTATAGTTTTTTGTATATCGCTATGTTAAGCGCTCTAGTTCAAAACTGTGTAGGAAGCTTTGTACAAAACGTTGAATCGAGTTACTGATTGATCGCCAAGTACTTCGCTAACGCCGTTCACGGATGTTGGTTTCAGGATGTAGGTATAGATATAGATATAGGCGGCTGACAACTTAGGCACGGGATAGTTCTAACATAACCTCGTTGTAGTAAAATACGGACACCGAGTACAAAAAGTCAGGCCAGAAAAGATTTAGCTTGCCGCCATAAGTTTATAACATCGTTATGTGTGGCCGTTTAATCAGTAGTACTGTTTTTCTTTTATCAGTGTTACAACTAAACGTAGGCCTAATTGGCATTATTGTGTGTTGCACTTTAGGCACTATTTCAACGGTTGGTACGATTGTCATAGTTAACGTTGTCGTCGTCGTTGTAATCATCATTGTTAATGTCATTGTCATCGCCCTAATATCACGAAGAAGACATCGTGCCAGTTCATCCAGGTTTGGTATAGCGTTGCTTTGTTGATGTTTAAAACTTATGTTTTGCCAAAAATTGTGCTTTTTATTGCAGTCTGGCGAAAATGTAGTGACGGGCTGGCGAAAATAATTTCTATTTAAATTTATTTTTTCCACATGCTGTGTAATAATAGCGCAGTCTACACAACAACATATATCGAACAAATTGGCACATACAAAAACTAAAGTAAAAATACTGCAATTTAACAGACTAGATGTAAATAAGACGTACGTTTTTTCAGCAAAATCTTGTAAGAAAACGAAAAATTGCACCGATAGTTTTGAAAATCAAGTAAAAATATATAGATAGGCGGCAACCGAAAGCACAACAGTTGTTTACACTTTATTTGCAGTTCTTACTTGTATTGCGATGCAAAGAAAGGAGCATAGCGTTTTTTGCTCACTAAACCTCGCACGATTGACCACCAGTTTTTCATGGTCTACCGTTATGTTCTCTGTTTTTACACCTGTTCAAATGGCGCCGATGCACTTGCGTGTGAACAACGTCCTTGATCGTTATCTGACAGCGTCGTTACCGCGATTCTAATTCATAATAAATGTACAAAACATCAGTTTATACACTTGTTAACGGCGACATGCAATGAGTATCACATCAAAAACAGCAAAACCATAAAAAGGTGATATCACTCACCATCACATCGTCTAACTGTCAATGTGCTGTTGAATAATATCACTTTTTATGATTTTTGCTGTTTTCGATGTGCAAGTCCTTAAATGTTGCCGTTAACAAGTGTATTTACTGATATTTTGTACATTTATATTTGCTGTTTTGTTACAATATTGATGGTCAATTATAAACCATCTGCTTTACACGGCCATGAAAACACTAAACCTTAAATATTTTGGGGGTCACGATTTTGATCTTTAGGGGTCACGTGACGTCATCGGTCACGTGACCATTGGACTCGGCGTGGGCACTTTCCTATTGGTGATCAATGATGATCATGCGCCTATCTTGCACGTGTACGGAGATACGGGGCATCGAAGATTTTGGGGTCACGAGTTTGACCTTTTGGGGTCATGTGACGGAGAAGAATTTTCGTTATATTTCATTCATTTGCCGAGAAGCCCCCAATGGACGGATTTGCACGAAATTTTGCACAGGGGGTCGTCTCGCGGACGTAATCACCTGTTTTAAATTTTGTGTCGATCGGTTGAGGGGTTTCGGATCTGCGCAGGGTCGAATTTTGCGATTTTCCCTTTACTTAGCCGGTCGCCATTAACACAGGGCTGTGCTACCGTACGCCTGTGATTTTTGGGTTGCAAGTCCAGCGCCCTAATAACTACTCCGCCTAATCACACACTAATCACTGTGTGCTCGAAAGAATACGGAAAATGTAATGTAGAAATTGTTTGTGAAGCAGCGAGCAACGTAGTAACCAGCAGCAGCAGCAGCAGCATGAAAACGACAACGAGAACGAGCAATACACCGAACTACGAACCACCATGTGTGACGCACGCGTCTACACGCAGCTGCAGAACGTTGGCGACAACACGCACACTGCGGCGACATCACAAGATGACAGTGTGTACATGGCGCCATCTGACGAAGTGTATATGAATGCACCAGTCTAGGCTTAGGCTGTGTAATCCTAAGTCTACGTGTAATCTTGAGACTGATTGAGTTGGAGGCATAAATCTAGCTGCGGCGTCGTAAGTTGAAAAGTAGGCGGGCAAGAAGCTGAACTTTCTGACGGACACTGCAAAATGCCAACATAGCAGATTATCGATGTTCAAAACTTCAATTTTGGCTTTAAGTTTCCAAAAAAATGAAATTTTAGCCCTAGATATTGGATTATAAATGTCAATTTTCTGATAAGAAAATTTTCCGACAGTTTTCGGACAGTCCAAGATTGGGGGAGTTGTCTTTCCTGACCTTCCCGCTATAGCGACGTTACTGGTTCATACACAAATCGCCCAAAACATTTAGCGCTTACGACAAAACTGCCAACTGCGACAAATAACATACAAGAAATTTGAGCTAATGCTCACGGGACGCGCGATTTTTTGTTTTTTAAAGAGTTGTTTTTGCAAATTTTTTTGCTTGACAGACATACTGTGAATGAACAATATTACCAGGCATTATTGTCTGATTGATTACGACCAGCAATTCGCAGCAATTGGCCATTTTTGCTGCAGAAAGGTGTCATTTTTTAAAATTGCAGTGCCCCACCGTGCAAGTAGCCCATTAAACAGTTTAAAAATTGAAAAGATGGGCTGGAAACTGCTACAGCATTTGCCATACAATCCAGATTCAGCTCCAAGTAATTTTCATTTGTTTGGATCGCAGAGCAAATCACTTGGAGACATTATGACTAAAAACGATAAAGATGTTCTACAGCATTTTGTCCGGAAATTTCTACAGATGCCAATAAAAAAACTTAATGCTACGGGTTCCAGCCGACTTGTAGAACAATGGAAACATTGCAGGGAACTGCAGGGAGAATATGTTGAAAAGTAACATAACTGTCAAAAATGTGCGATTTACTGTCGTTGTATTAAGGACGTAGTCATGGAGCTTATTGAACGCCCCTCGTAAATACCAATCACCTATATAATTCCACCATGCCAACATCCAGTTGTATCTTTGTTTTTTTATTATAAACTATCATTGTTAATTTGTACTTATCTACTTTTCTGCACTTAGGCACTCTGCAGTTTTGCATTTACCGACTGTGTTGTTATTGTTTTGCTGCGCTGTTTCCACTGCACAGTTATTCAGCTATCCGGCTATCTTTATAGCCGCAAGTGTGCGAAATAAACTAATTGTCGCTAGTGGCAGAATAAATTTTAATATTGAAAATAAGATAACCACTTGATCGACATAGGTGCTTCCCGCGTTTAAAGAAAAAACTCAATAAACTTTGTTTTATTAAGGACAAAATTTGGACGTGTGTATGCAGCATACTGAACTTAATTGGACAGTTTAAACGTCACTTTTGTCTCTGTGATTTTATTCAACGCGTTTGTTTGCAAAATGTTAAACATTGTCAGCGATGACGAAACGCTAAACGTAGTTAAACTTTGTGTCAAGGCCTACTGCAACAGTGATAGGCCTACATTCGTTATGTTAGCAAAATCTATCCAATTAAACAATATCAATAATTGTACAATACAAAAAAACATCGATTGTCACAGTGAACGCATATAAGATCGAAGACACACGACCAACTTATAAGGCACTGCACACTGGCCATCCACCTTACCTTACTGATCTTCTGCAATACCATAAATCCTCAGTGTCCACGCGCTCTTCTACCAGTCAGTTACTTGCAATTCCACGACATAACTTATCCTTTGGTTCTCGTTCCTTTCGTGTCTCTGCTCCGAGAATTTGGAACTCCTTAACTCCTCAAATTCGTCAATGTCAAACCTTGGCTACATTCAGATGTCACTTAAAGACC
>Ga0056128_1005737_pt1 | contig 15625 bp, 10 predicted proteins | sample WorMetLIZISLAND2_FD_71113 | JGI IMG/M metagenome (GOLD analysis project Ga0056128, IMG submission 71113) | Marine gutless worms symbiont microbial communities from Max Planck institute for Marine Microbiology, Germany - Olavius geniculatus... ...
TTTCTGGCAATTAGGACATTGGTCAGGAAATTATACGTAAAACTTAACTGTTCCAATGTTCTCGTTCTCGTTCTCGTTCTCGTGGTTCTTGGTCTCGTTCTCGTTCTCGAGATTTTTTTTGGTCTCGTTCTCGTTTTCGTTCTCATTCAATTGTTCTCGTTCTCGTTCTCGTTCTCGCCATAATCTGGTCTCGTTAACATCCCTGATTACATACATCACATCCACAAAGTAAGTCACTTAATTTTCGTCATAAATGCATCAAATATTGCCCAGTGCTTTACATTTTTAACTAGCACAGTTAGCAATAAATTTGAAATAAAACATATATGTGAAAACATGTCCACCTTAAACGAGTCGCTAAAATACTTACTTTATAATATAACGGGGTGAGTTTTTGGTGCTTGTATTTACGAGATAGTGTAGCGACACTTTTGAGGCGCGTTCAGATCTGTAACGATCACGGTATTGCAAATTTACTGCTAGACATGCCGGCAAAAGAGTGAAATTTTTTGAATATTGGTTTCGGTTGACAGAGTTAAGAATTCACTAAATTTGTTTTTGTAAACCGCTTAAAGTTTTCTTCCAGTAAACGGGTGCGGTAGTGGCTAGAGTGCGGCAAGTGACGACGCGACATGAACCGCTATGTATCGATCAGTCACAAGCGGCAGCGGGTCAGAATCGGTCGCAGCGGTCAGCACCGACTTTCACACTCAGACAGTCAAGGTCCAGCCAGTTAGTGATGGCGATGCCTCGCAAGGTCGACGGAGTCCAGCACTTCCCGGGAACGAACGGCACGGCGCCGCTGCCTCGACCCTGCTCGGACGTACCCGCCGCTTGACGATCAGCCCAGCGAGATACGACCCCCGCCCTCAACGCACGCAGCCAGAACAACTTGCAGTCGCAGTGGAACGGGTTCTGACGCAGGTTAATGAAGTCCAAGGTCCAGTCGGCCGTGGTGAACAGACACCGGTCGACCGTCCTCAGTCGGTTGTAGGACAGGTCGAGGCGGCGTAGGGCGCGCAGGAAGCCGACGTCAGGCGGGATTGCGCTGAGTCGATTGCCGTCCAGTTCGAGTTCACGCAGCCCCGGGATGAGTAGCGTCCCTGGAGGCAGAGTGGACAGACGGTTGTCAGCTAAGTCGAGCGTTTGCAGGCGACGAGCGTCGCGAAACACGTCGTGGTCGATGTGCTCGAGAAGACTTTCTTCCAGGCGCAGCACGGTCAAGTTCACCAGACCGTAGAGCACCTGCGTCACAGCGTATCACAACGTCATTTCTGAGTTTGAGTTGCACAAGCCGTTCTCACGTCACCGAATGGGTAAACGATTTTAGCAGGGTAACGTGAAGTTACCGATCACGGTGTTAAACTCGGTGCTTAAGACTTAATAGATCGTGGTCTTAATACGAATCAATTATTCAAGGTATCTGTGCTTAAAAAGTCCTACTCTAACAAATGGGGTGGCTTCGGTCGAATTTGTGGATCTTGTTCTCTGTCTTACGTCATGGAGTAAATCCACATGTTGTGACTTACGATACCAGTTATTGTGGGAGTTGAACGCGATGTTATCGGCCTATTGGTAAAACATAATTTCGTATAACCCGAATCATCATCATTATCATCATTATCATCCGCTAGAAAAAAAGTAAACAGTGGTAGATCAACAATTCAGCGATAGACTTATATAGTTAAAACACATAAACAATACATAACAACACTAAATACAGTAAACCAGAAAAAAAATCTGAGGCGTAAAAACGGATTGAATACCCTTGAGTTGAGTTGATGTAGTGGATTGTGACCAAGCAGAAGAACGTCGAGAGACCGCAGGTCGGCGAACGTAAACGGTTCCAAGTGTTGCAGTTCATTGCCTCTGAGATCAAGTCGCAACAATGATGTCAAGCCGCGAAATATCTTAGCCGGTAGATGCGAAAACCGACAGTAGCCCAGATCCAGATACTGAAAAATACACCGAGCATGCGAATATTCTGAGTTTCCTCTACGTGTCAACTCGTTTTCTATAATGTTACATTATTTCCGGTGACCGATAAACTTTTCCGTTTAAAGGTTACGGTCGTGTGAATTCTTAGGGCAATTGACAATACGGTATCTTCATTGTGGAGCATAATGTCTAGATATGTTTGTTCCTGACATCGTAAGAAATTGTTACAATGTTGACGGCTGCGTTGCCTAACTTTCGGATTCCGGATACTGCCAGAAAATTAGATAAATATATAAAAACACAGAATTTGAATGCGCTATAAAATGACGAGTTAGAATCACATCTTTATTAACGAAGTGCATATTTTATTAAACATTCTGCACTGTACTAAATGAAGTGCATGATGACGTACATCATGTAATCAATACCAGACTATGTAAAGCAGGGGATCAAGGCACAAGCTGGCCAACATTTACAGTGTTAAAGATTTCTAGATTTTGAAACTTGCGCTAGAGTGTGCCCGTAACAAAACGTGCAATTAATTTTCGTCATCGTTAACACGTAGTCTGCGAGGACAGTAGCGTCATCTAGTCGCAGCCCCCTATGGCCCCCGAACAAACAGATTCACTTATTTGTCTATTCACTGTTTTATCAATCTTTAAAGACATACGTTAAACATTGCAAAGTAGCCTACTGTACAGTTTAGGGCCTAAAATGATGTGTTTTTTGAGATAAAATGTGCAGTAAGAAATAGCGAGTGTAATAGGATTCTGTCCTATGTGCAGTGGCATTTTTAGCAACGAAGTGGTCTAATATGACCGAAATTAAGTCGAAAAGCGGCAACAAATTTAATTTCTCAAAAAATTTCAATTATTTTAAGTTTTGGTACAGTTACAATAAAACCGGACAGAAAGACACAGAGTACATCTACGCAACTAAAATGGAAGCTCTAACGTAATTTGGCTCTTACGAAGCGGAAGCGCTGTAAAAGGAAGCGGCGTAAAAGCGGTCATCTCTCTACCTGGAGGCTGGCGTACTGATGACGGAACAGACGACGGGGCAGATCACTCAGCTCCGTGTTACCGGCCAGAGTCAGTCGCTCAATACTGCGCAGGTCGCCAAAGATGGCGGACGGAAGTCGGCGAATATGATTCTCGGCTAGTGACATGTTGCGCACTGCTTTGAGACCGCGGAACACTTTGCCCGGCAGCCGAGTGACGTTGGACCAGGCCAGGTTCAGCGATAGAAGTCGGTCGCCCACCCCGACAAACGCCTTCGGACTTATCCGCTCGCCGAAATTGTTTCCTTGGAGATCCAACTCTACCACCTAATAAACAAAACCGTCTAGCACACACACTGCGTCTTTGTAAATGTTAGCTTGTTGGTTACAAATTTTAATAGGCCTACGATTAAAAATTTGGTGCAAAAGGCAAATTGAATAGTCAACCATCGATCCATCCATCCATCGTATAAAAACCGTTGACACAACGCAACGAAATAGTATGGTGAAATAGAAAAATGCAAATCATAAATCGTCAGTACGAGTCTTTGTACAACATTCCAATAAAAGCCATTTTGCAAATGGTCAATGGTCATGCGTTAAAATCACAAGGTCATCTTATTTTGTTTGCAGCCTGCGTATACGACTGGACAACTACAGGGTGTGCCAAAAATGGCCCAATTTGTTTTTGTCAAAACTTCGTCAAATCTCCATTAAATTTGATAATTTTTGGCACACAGATAGCCAAGACAATAGAAATATGTTAAGTACAGTCACTGTCTACCTCACCTAGTTTAGGTTAACGTACTACCGTGTAAAACGCAGATGTTCCAAATTCTTGCATAATGCTCAGTTGTTGTCTTCGAAAAGTTCTAACGACTTAATTAAGCACACAATAACCTCAAGTGTAATTTATTTAGCAGAAATATAAGTTTTTGTAACAACTTGTTTCCAAATTATCAGAATTTATGCCCAAAGTGTACGCAATAGCTTAGACATGATGCAGCAGCGTTATTTAGGAGGGAGCTGGAGGGGTCTACGAATCCCCCCCAAAATTTATAATTTTATTTTTTTCCCTGTAAATTGTACCTTGGAAACAGTGTTACTGTTGCAAAAACAATACGTTATACACACTTAGACCCCAATTACCACCGACCCCCAACGATTTACTAAAATGACGTGATGCCACGGCTGACAGCGGCATTAATGATCAACTGATCAAAATGCACAGCACTCATTCACGGATTAAATGTGTTTTAAGCTCATCAATCAGTTATTTTGTTGTCTGCTGTTTTCAGCGTGAAATGTTTAATACCACAAAATTATTAAATCTCATGGCGTTTTTTGTAAAATTGATATTGCACAAGTGAGCAATTTGATACTTATAATCACCGCGTAATGTAACAATTTGGAGCATATGCGTTTTACACAATAGTGCGTTGACATAAATTATGTGAGATGGACAATAAGTGTACTTTATATAATTATATTGTCTTGGCTATTTGTGTGCCAAAAATTAACAATTTTGGTGAAGATTTGACGAAGGTCTCACAAAAACAAGTTGGGTCATTTTTGGCACAGCCTGAAAGTTTACATTTAATTGATTACGTAATGACATAAAAGCTAAAATTTGTCACACAGAAACTGTAGCTCGCCGTACTATGTGTAGGTCAAAAGGTCAACCGAATTACAAGAAACACGATGGGGTAGGCAGATAAGCCTTGGGTTCTTGGGTCACTATCTATTCTAGGTCACCCGGTCACAATAAAATGACCGGATTCTGCTGCTATTGTATAATAGCCAAACTGACGCTAGCGGGACATGGTCTGAGTGACCGTCACCCGCGATGCTGCATGGTTATTCCCAACCGATATCTTGACTTGATATACACCGGCGACTGCGGGGGAGCAACAATCGATTGAGGACGATAGATTCACAGGCGACAGATATATAGGGCGGCCTTTAGGCTATGCGTTGTCGCTGTGACAGATCGACGGACGACGATGTCTGCATAGGCAGCATTGATATAGGTACAGATTCGTAGAACCCGATATGCGGTTGCAAATAGTCTATATGCAACCGGTGTTATGACGCTGAGACCAATAAATTTTTTATTATTGTTTCAGAAAATGATTTTACAAGTTGCGATAAAATTAAATCAAAAACGGAAACGCAAGCGCATGCGAAATTTAGTTTTATCGCAGACGTACATGCAGGCACTACATAAGTTTTACGTTTTGTTTTAATTTAATTTAATTTTAGTTTTATCACAAAATTGGTATCGTTGTCGTTATTACCGAAAAGCAATACTGAAAAGTTACACCATGTTATCATAAAAAGCGTACCTTAAATAAGCTAAGTAGTATAGTATGTCGCTGTAAAACAGAAGTAGAGCATAAGGTGTCCAAATACTTAAAGTTATACAGGGTGAACCAAAAAATCACATTATTTTTGTACGTCTTATAACTTTACCAAATATTAACCAATTTTCAAAATTCTTTCACTGTCAAAATTAAAAGACAATTTGCATTTGCATTAAAGCTATTATTATAGATCCCACCACGCCCAAAGTGTGTCACTACACTATTTTGTGAAATGTCAGTGTCTTAAGAATGATAATTAAAAACAAGACGACTTTTGTAACAACACATTTAAGCAATTAACAACAGAAACAACGTGTTTGTTGTCTCAGTTATTGTCTAAAAATCACATCTTAGAGTTTCCACATCAAATGTTCAATATGCCCGTCTTGCTGCTGGACGACGCATCGAAGGCAGCGACGCCACTGACCAATGGCGCGATCAGCCAAACGCTGCGGCACTTTGCCCCACTCAGCGACAATGGCTTTTTTTTAGCTAATTGACTGTCGTGAATCGTCAACATTGATAGGCCCTCTGTTGAAGAGCATCCCAAACAGCATAATCAACTGAATTTAAGTCTGGGTTGTATGGAGCCACATGCCAGGCTCGATCAACGTTGATCACGCAAATGGTCAGTGGCGTCGCCGGCTTGAGTGCGTCATCTGACATTTCACGAGGTAGTATAGCGACACATTTGAGGTGTGGCGGAATCTACACTGTGTCTCAAAAAACGTCTCACTTTGTGATTGTCCATATCTTCGTCAAATGTTGACCGATTTTCAAATTTTTTTACTGGCGCACTTTGTGGACAAGTAGCAGTAGTGTTATTATTAAACATACCACCACACTTTAACTGCGTCTCTACACTACCATGTGAAACTTAATTTGTCAATAATGTCGAAAATCCTAGTAATACATATGCAAAAATTATTTTTCAAAAACTATTTTTCAACAATTTTTATATTAATAGCTAATAATGTTTAGTTTTTGATACATTTCTTGTGTTTCTTAACAAAAGCAAATGATGTTATTGTAAAAAATAATTTTTCATGCAGTGACAATACACCGTTAATGTAACGTGCATTTAGCAATGGGGACAAGGCTTTAACTAAGAACTTGTATGAGTTCATAAAGTGCACTTCGCAAAGAATACTGGACAAGATTTCTGAAAATAAACAAAAACAGCGAAGGATTGGAACACGTTACTAAAAAGATTTGGTCAATAGGAAGCGCCGAACAAAGGCATGAGAGCGTGAAGCATTCCCCTAACTGAAGAGAACGTGACCACTGTGGACGAACTGATAGCCTTATCAACCACGAAGGCCAGAAACAAACACACCGTATAACACGTCAGATATCCACAAAGACGGGTCTAATACAGTGTAGCACTGTACAGATCATTCGTCGCGATTTTGGTCCAAAGTGTCTTTCAACTTCCAACACTCCTGTTGCCTAGCATTGTTAGTTTTTTCTTGCATTTATATTTCACAATGTAGTGTAGCGACACAGTTATGGTGTGGTGGGATATTTAATACAGCTTTATCGCGGATTGTCCAAAGAGTGGGCCAGTGAAAAAATTTCGAAAATCGGTTAACATTTGTCAAAGATATGAACAATTACAAAGTGGGACTTTTTTGAAATACAGTGTATAGTGACAGTTTTGTTTCAAATTGTCTCTTGAACATAATAGTAAAAAATTTGGAAAATCGGTTAATATTTGTTGAAATTGGTGCCATTTTTGGCCCATTCTTTATATTTCAGTTAAACCATTTCTACAAAATCGTCTCTTCTAACTATAGTAGTGGCGTGATAGGTATGGAGGAAATAGAGCTTACTTTTCCGAATCGTGCAAATACGAGATTCTAGTAACCAGAGCTAGTGGATATTATACATGCTTCTGATTACGAACAACTGCACAAAAAACGAAAACAACAAATAATTCCATACTTGAAACTTGAAGTCTGCGGCTGCCATAGTTAAGAAGGCGCTTTGTTGTAGGCTTATAGCTGAATTTGTGTATCATTTCAATTTATTTGCAGTCCACTAACTCGCGGTGTAGGCCTACACTTACAGTCACAGGCCTGAAAGCTTACAAAGCCCAGCTTGTGGACATTATCTAATCTGCACGGGATGGATTTCGCTGTGCGCACTGTGAGTTAATGGTATTTCAAGTGAGGGAAAAGCAAGTGCCCACGACTACGCTACAGTGCCCACATAGTACGTCGTTCGCTACAAGCATCCGACGTAACGCCACCTGGAACAACAGCGGAACGATGACGTCACGTACGGTATCAATGACCGATATTCGGCGAACACAATACCTTAGTAACGGGACTTCTGAGACAGACCAATCGGAATCACAGAGAAACGCGGTGCGCGGGGTTGACCTAAACAGAGAAAATCCGAGTGATCCGCTTGCAAACTCGAGATCCGCAGACAGTCAAGGAGCCTAAGAGCGGTGAGCAAAATCTGTGCGAATGAAAAATTGTCCTTGTTTGAAACCGTTTTATACGCCGCTCAGTTTAACCCGCCAAGTTGCAAAAATAGTGACAAAAAACTATGAGAGCTAGTGTTTGAATCATCTGACCTGGTATAACATGTTATTTTTATTCGTGGAAGCAGCCGATAAAATAACAAATTATGCGTTAAATACAGGGTGGGCCAAAAAAAACCGGACCTGTTTGAGCGTTGATAACTCAGCGGACGTTAGTGGCAGAAAGACGTGTGATACGTCAGAAGTTTCAGAATGCTGTAAAGAATAAACGACAAATTTGCATAGTGAAGCATTTAAATATTCTTTGCCTGCTTTATATAAATATTCGTCACCCCCGAAATTCTGCCAAATTGACTATAACACTTGGATTTAACAAGAATATTTAATAATCGTCGCTAAATTATAAAAGCTTAATGGAAAGGCATGTAATATGCCAAAAGTTTTAAAATTGTGTACAGAAGAAGTGTACAACTTGCATGTCTCAGCATTTAAGTATTTTTTGCCTGATTTACACAAATCTGTCCTACCTCTAAAATGATGCTAAATTGGTAGTAACGTGTGAATTTAAGTTGATTTTCATTCAGCATACAGTGAAATATCAACAATCATTAACACAGACGTTGAGTTTAGATGAAATTCGATATAGGCAGTTTCCCAGCTTTTGCATTCATAACTGTCATCAGTCCTCTTAGGCAGCTGATCGATCGCTGGTGTCAATGTGTTCAGGATCAGCTCAGCCCAGCATTCGATTAGCATACGTTTTAGCTGGTCAGTTACTGAAATTTTGTGGCCATACTATCTGTTACAATGCCCCCACATTGAATAATTCACAAAATTTAAGTCTGGACTTTTTGGCAGCGAGTTTTTGAGTTTAGTGAACTCGGGCACATGGGAGTGCAGGCAAATGCCTAATTTCAGGGGGTAATAACGATTTATGCAAATTAGGCGAAAAATATTTAAATGCTTTAATATGCAAATTTGTTGTTTATTTTTTACAGCATTCTGAAACTTTTGACGTATCACACGTTTTTCTACCGCTTACCATTGCTGAGTTATCACCGCTCAAACAGGTCCGGTTTTTTGGCCCACCCTGTATAACTGTGTAATTAAACTACCGTAGAACTTGTGGCGCCTATTGGTTGCATGATTGCTAAACAAACTATGCTTGTAGCCTATTAAATGGTAAGCGCAGATGCTATTAATATTCTAATTATTATAGCTACTCAAACGTGATAATGCATTGCTACTGTCGTACGACAAATCCGTGAACTCTGCCTCTCTGCAGAATTTCGTCGTTAATTTATATAATTATTATTATATTAATTTGACTTGTGTACTCTGGGTAGTTGCAATAAATCATCAAGTGTGAACTGTGCGTGTATCGGCGTCGGTGGAAACGCACCTTGATGGCGTGGAAAGCGGCGCCAGGGATCGCCGTGAGTTCTGAGTACGACAGCATAACGTGACGTTCGACGGCGACATTCGACTCAACGAACCGCGGAAACCGACGCAATGACCTTGACCGCGACCTTGACCCTGAACCGTGCGACCATTTGCGTCGTGGTCGCCTGACGTTCGGGAAGGAATCGCAGGCGATGCGCTGAGCGACGACGATTGTGACGTCATCATGACGTTGTTGGTTTGCTGTCCAGTGGTTGGTCGCACCGACTGAGGCGTGTTGTGTGGTCGTCGTGACACTATCAGTGCAGTAGCAGGGCGGCTTGACTGGGCAGTCTTCGTCAGACATTGACCCGACATGAATGTGTTCACCGGCGTAGCGCACGCTAGAGCGCTGACGACGAGCTGCCTCGCCGCTCGACGTTTCCGCCACGATGAAAAGCACAACCAACAACGCGCTACTTACTCGCCGTCCTGCAGGACGCTCGTCCAAATTCCACTTCCGGTTCCGGCTACTTCCGGTTGTAGTCGGTGGTAGCCATGACGTAGTAGTCCATGTGCTGTTCCACCCATGCATTTTTGTCGCCCGTTGTTGCTGCTGATTTTTGCAGTTTCGTGATCTTGCAAAAACAGCTCTTTGGCCGGTTAGAAAATTCCGGATATTTTTGACCCGGGAATCAGACGTTAACTACCGCGATCTTTGCGTTGAATACAAATGCATGTACTGCGCAGAAACATGTTGTTATTCAGCATGACAAAACTCGAAACAGTCACCCACAGCACAGGAACCGTGACGCGATGCAGGACTGAACGTTCACCAGTCGTACGAGAAGAAGTGCACACAAAAACAGCCAGTAAGTCGGCAGTGCGGAAACTGCGACGAGAAGCGAAAGTCTGCGAGCGCAGCTGTTGATGACTAGCGAGACTGTGCGTCGCTCTGCCAGTCTGCACAGTCTTACAGCAAACAGTTACTGGACCACACGCACACGCACACTGTCCTCGTGCGTCGATCATTCCACACGGAATCTCCGCGTAATTTGGTCACGGTGAGTGCAAGGAGGCAGCGACAACTGAGACACTGTCAATGGACGGACAGTCATAACCGCTGGTTGGTTGTGTTGGCGCTGGGACGCTGCTGACAGGGAGTTCTCTGACGCGCGTCCGTCCGTCCGTGCGTTGACGCGCGTCCGCTCGGCCCTCGTGCTCGCAACTTGCTTGTGTGTATACGCGATCAGTTTATTTACACGACGCGTGCGTTGCGCAGTGGACACGCGCCTCGGATCACGTCATGGCAACTACAGCGTCTTTGACACAGTGGGATGCAGACTGAACGACAGATTCAGTACACGAACTGCCGTATTTCTTATATTTGTCGACCAAAACGAAGAAATCGGAATCAAGGATTAGCTTTGAGCTTTGCTGTTGGCGCACAGCTTGCTCCCTCTGTGTAGAGAATGGCGTTCTGTCGTCCCCTTGGGCAGCTACTCATCAATGACAATTAATAATAATAATGCAAAATCCTTCTCAAGTCTTGAGGCCCACAAGATGGTGTCGATCTTCGTTTCTTTAACCCTCGGCCAGATACTAGTACATCGCGCGGTGTGTATGTTTACGTTCCAACTTTCGCTGGTACTTATTGCGCCTACACAAAAAGGGATGGCCAGGCTGAGTTGACGTAATAATGATATTAATTGGACGCACTCGGAAAGCGCAAAGCGATGTGAAACCTTCGCGTATACAGTCTCCTCCTAACATATGGTTCCAGTAGTTCCATAATGTCACACTTCAAGCAACACAGCTGTCACCAATTCATTACACCAACGGTCAACATTATGCCTGCTGGAATCATCCATTGCTCAGCGGTTCGCCGAAAGCGCGTCGCGCGTCGACGTCTAAGTTTAACTAGCTTCTAACTCTGCTCTGAGCATCCGGTTTGTCGTCCACTTTCGACACAGTCCAGTCGTGAAGACTCAACTTTAAAGTAACAACAACTGCCTTCTGTACCGGTACAATATTTGTTAGGACGAAGTGCCTAAATTTGCCAAAATTCACTCTACCGCATGCTATTGATTTTTGGTGTTTTATAGACATCTTGATTCCATTCTTAATTCTCTGCATTTTGTTACGAATAACGGTTACGGTTAATGCTGGCATAACATTGCATGGAAAGATCCACTTAAACTTTTTCTTGCTTCACCAATGACACAAAGCAGCATTAAACTTTGCTGTACACTAGAGACTGACAGAGATATTAATAACTTTTAAAATCATCATTTCCTGGTATGGTCTACAATGTTAATCATTGTAGCTGCCAGTAGAAAAATCTGAATGTTTGCAATTTCGAGCGCATGAGTAAAGCCATTTTATGTCGCTTCTGCTTCGGCGTTGAGGGATTATTCCACGTATCACGGCGTATAGAGACAGATAGAAAGAGATGTCCAGTGAGGTGCGGCGTTGTCCGTCATAAATCAAACGAGCGGCGAGCGATTGTCGTCAATCAAGCGACGTTTACACGAATGAATCTCGCTGTTTATTTATTGAGCCGACGCGTTACGACCGCGGCACGACGGGCTAACGGGCCGCCGAGCTGCAGACGCTGAACCGCGAAGGGGCAAGCGAAGTGAGACGAGTGAAGAGGAGTGCGTGCTTGTCACACGGCCGATAAAGAGATCAGTTTGCCGCATACTGCTGATGGTTTTCCGGGGAGGACGCTCGTAAATTAGACAACAATTACCGCACCAGCACTAGCCTCCTACAGTCGACTAGCCGCGCTCTGCTGGCGTATAGGCGGCCTAGTTGCATCTCGCCGATGCATTAGACACACTGTGTCACTAACGAGTTACCTCCGTAGTAAAATAAAACCTGCTATATAGCTATACTGTGCAGTGTTCCTGCTTGTTTTTATACTTATACTAGAAATTTGAGGCAAAGCCCAACGTGAGACCGTCCGGCGTCGTAAATCCGATTGGATGAAAAATTTTGAAGGTTGAAATTCCCCTCTTTGCAAAGACATATGTGGCCCGAATTCAAACGCATTAGCATAAGCAGAATGCACAGTGTCGACTTAAGGTAAGTTAAATGAGACAACGGAATTTTTGGTTAGTGGACCAGAGTTTACCGAATTTTTCTCGCCCAACAAGGGAGAGGTTGTGATTGATCACTTGCTATTCCAGTTTTTGATAGTTCGATCCGTTGCAAAGATATGGGTGGTCAAAGTCTAATCTTGTTCAAAATCGCATGCACTGTAACTGACTTTGGGTGGGTCGGAATGAGACAACAGAACTTTTTGTTAGTGGAAAGAATTTTACCAATTTCTTCGTTTAACAGGGGATGGACCGTATTGATCACCCGCTATTCGAATTTTTGACGTCTCATGAGATATTTGCGGTCAAAGTCAAAAGTTGTCCCAAATCGCGCCGATTTTTAAACGTTTATTGCCCTCCCATATTTTAAGGAGGCGGTGACCCCAAAAGTTATACCCAAAGCAATTTTAATTCTCGAATATTATTCGGTCGTCAAATAACAGTCGTTTAATGGAATATTGTAACTGCTGTTTCACAGAATTTAATAAATTCACGTATGTACGTCAGTTTCTTTAAATACGCATCAATTCTATAATGCGCTAATTGAACACGCCAGTTGGACAGCTTTACCTAAAAGATAATCAAGCGTTTATAATAAATTATTGCTTGGAATGCTGATCATCAAACTACAAAAAAGTATGCCATACTCCTTGGCCAAATGTAACAGATGTACGACATACAAACATCATAGCAAGTTTACATTATCTAGTCACGCCATGCCAATTTTGCACATCGACTCCTGAATATCAACCAAGTTGGACAAAAGAGCCACGTTACAAACAGACTGCCATAGAAATAATCAACAGATGACAAGTACACTGCGTCTCAAAAAAGTATCCCCAACATTTTCAACTGTAACTTGAAAACCAATTGCCAGATTTTAATAATTTTTGGTACAAATATTCCTGATACAACTTGCCATCAAATAACTGTTCAGTTTCCCACCTCAATCGGTGTATGCTTCTGCACTACCTAGGAAAAACAGATCAAGCGAAATGTGTGTTAAAATAAAAGAAAACCTGAATAAAACACCCCCAACATTATCGATCATATCTTGAATAAAGATTAGCGTATTTTAATAATATTTGGCAGAAATATTTCCGACACAACTGGCTATTAAACAAATGTTTTAATTTCCACCTCACCCAACGTCTGCTTTTGCACTACCTGGGGAAAGCAGACCAAGCATAATACGTGTTAAAATGAATGAAATAACGTCAATAAATTCCATCTATCCTAATTTGTCAGCCCCAACAGCAGGTCTTGCAGCAGTGTGTCTACCAGATAAAGTTTAGGAAAGTTTGCAAAGTCAAGAAGCGACTGGTAGAGCCTGGAGTGGTCTGGAGCAAAACATTATCGATACTGCTGTCACTGAATGGAGAAAGCGTCTCCTTGCCGGTGTTAGCATGGTGGGCCAACACTTCAAGCAATTTTACTGCAGGCAGTTGAAAAATGGACAACTGAATGAAATATCAGCCACAGTGTCAGAAATGTGAACAAAATGTGTTTTTACACATTATGTTAATTCAGCAATCACAATGCATTGGATAAAAATGATATTTCGCTGGTTGTGCTCTCCCTAGGTAGTGCAGAAACAAACATTGGGTGAGGTGGGAAACTAAATGGTCATTTGACAGCAAGTTGTGTTAGGAATATTCTTACCAAAAATTATCAAAATCTGATAATTGGTTTTTAAGTTACAATCGAAAATGTTGGAATACTTTTTTGAGACACAGTGTATATTGTATGAGCTGTACAATAAAAAATAAAACACATAGTGGGACTGTTAGACAAAAGTCAGATCAGTGGTCACATCAAGGCAGCTTGTCAGTCAATCATAGAACATCAGCTAGTCACAATCTCATCTACAGTGTGAATCAGAAAATTTTACATCCCTACAATTTTTCAGATTTTATTTTGTCAAAAACCAAAAATTGTAAAGCTATATTTTACACTCATATTCAACGTTTAATCTTATGCCAAACTGCAACGTTTCATACAATTATTTCTAAATTTGATAAAGTTATACCACATTAAGTGTGATCACCCAAAGAATTTTTCATTTTCACAATGCATTTACCACAAAACATACACTTTTGATATTTGACAACAAACAAATGGTTAAAACACACAAATTACTGGTGTATTACAGTTTCAAAAACAGCTAAAAGTATTTGATAAATTACTGCTTGATGAGGTTCACATCCAGTGTTCGAAATGTTTACCACCGGTCAAAACACATGCATTCAGATAACATTGCAAAAGTCTGCGGCAAGTCATCCCATATCTGCTGCAGCACACTGTTTAGCTCCGGAATGGTCTTTGGCTTTGAACTAAATTTGTAAATTGTCTGCAGCATTGCATCTTACACATAATAGTAAACAGTCAAGTGAATTTTACAAATTAAGAAGTATGTTACCCATTCAAGTACTTAAACAAGTTTATTTTGCTTTTGTGCACTCTCGTCTACTGTATGTTGTAGAAATCTATGCAAATACCCACAAATGCTATCTAGATAAACTAATAAAGTTAACTAATAAACTTCTGAGAAGAATTCAAAATAAACCTAGAAAAACACATCTAACAGAATTATATGAAAATTATTCTACGTTGCCAGTACCATTACTATATCAGCAAAATTTGATATTGTTTGCCCATAAAATATTCCATTATTCACATAAGTTGCCAGTCTTGTTTAAATATTATTTAAATCAAAACGATGATATTCACAACTACAATACCAGACTTAAGGACAGTATCCATCTTTATAGACCAAATTCTGATTATGGAAAACGCAGTTCAAAATATAGAGCAGCTAAATATTATAATGATTTACCCGAAGAAAGTAACTTTAAACTCGATGAATCCGGGAGATACAATAAAACTGTTTCGAAAAACTACTTACTTAACAATGAACACTGATCTTGCAGCCTACTTACCACTTCTTTCACCCTACTACACTGTGTCTCAAAAAAATGTCCCACTTTGTAACTGGCCATATCTTTGACAAATATTTTCTAAATTCTTTCACTCGCACACTCTTTAAACAATTTGCAATAAAGCAGTTATTGAATATCCCACCACACTATAACTGCATCGCTATACTACCTTGTGAAATATAAATGCAACAAAAAACTAGCAATACTAAGCAACAGGCATGTTGGAAGATGAAAAACACTTCAGACCAAAATCGCGACAAATGATCTGTACAATGCTATGATGTATTAGACCAGTCTTTGTGGATATCTGGCGTGTTATACAGAGTGTTTGTTTCTGGCCTTCGTGGTTTAGTAAGGCTACCAGTTCATCCACAGTGGTCACGTTCTCTTCAGTACGTGCATGCTTCAATCTG
>Ga0056128_1005738_pt1 | contig 15622 bp, 14 predicted proteins | sample WorMetLIZISLAND2_FD_71113 | JGI IMG/M metagenome (GOLD analysis project Ga0056128, IMG submission 71113) | Marine gutless worms symbiont microbial communities from Max Planck institute for Marine Microbiology, Germany - Olavius geniculatus... ...
ATATTCGTTGTTCTGAAATTTCTTCGTTTGCATTAGCACAGCACCTCGAAATAACGTCTGTGTGGCCCGTGAATTTCCGAAACTCTTTCCGTAAATTTTCCGTGAAATTTGACACATTTTAAAAATTCTGCCATGAAATCGTGCATTTTTTCCAGTGAATTCGGTTGGTCCCTACCCAAATTGCATGAACGATGTTGCACATGATGAGTGTAATAACAAGCAATCAGCATAATCCTCATAACGTCTGATCGATCCATTACTATACAGCAAGAAGAAACTGTTTAATGCTCCTATAATAAGCCGACGGAGTGTATTTTGGCAGTTCATCACGGCTCAGCCAAGCATGGTCTGATATCAGTGAACTTGCTGTAACTGAACCATCCTGAAGCTGGGCCTTGAAGAAAAACACCTACGCAGAATAAAAAGCATCAAATTATCACAGTACTTTGCCACATAAAGCAGCATGCAACACTAGAAAACAACTTAAAATGTAACTTGATGGCAGTTATGACTCCATCGACTATTACGCCTTCGCTAACATGTGCCGTTGATTCAAATTCTCCCAGCTTCTGTCGCCGTCGTTCAACATCCAAAAACTTTTATCTGCTGATGTCTTCTGTTGTTGGCTGAAAACGATCTCGACGTCAGGTCATGCGATACACTTCAAGTTGTCCTGAAATTACCCAGAAATTCTCGGTTGTCGACAACACCTTACTGCCTGGTCAGTGAAGGCTCCATGTTCACACGCCCAAATGCCTGAATCGTCAGATTCGATTCAATCAGCACTTTCAACGTTCAACGTAGCCTCTCTGTTGGACTATACGACCACACTCGTGGTTTTCAGTATCACAATACTAATTCTCACGTGAGAAATATAACATTTCTCACTCAAATTCAACGTTTATGAGCCAAAACTCGACTCCTCAATGAAATCATAACTTGTTACGCTCCATTTTGTAAGTTTTTAAAACTTGTTTACAAAGTTTCTCTTAGTGATGCACGGATTCTCAGTTCTGCAAATATTTAATTCTGGCAATGTTCCAGCATTGTAGTTGATGCCCAGGAAAGCAAGCAAGCGTTACAGATGCGAATTATATTCTGTTTACTAGTATCCTATGCCGGCCTTGCTATAAAATATGGGTGTGCATATTTCACAATCTTACAGTGACAGCATCACTGCAGTCTGCATTAAAGGAACCCAGATAAAAACTAGAAAAATATAATATACAGTTGGCAGTTAACTTGAGCTAAATGGCAAACAAACTCAACGAAAATCATACCTTGGCACCTATGCAGCCAGTGTGTCGACGTACTGGTGCCGGATATTTGTACCTGTAGAACCCACATGGAGCATTACCTAGAAACGTTGCCTTCAGCTTACTGCCACACGAGCTCTCCAGAACCCTTTCTGCTGCCTATAAACAATAAAACACACAAATATTAACACTGCAGCTTCTGCATGCTACAGTAATATCACAAACAATCAATTATTTGCCATTTCAAGACGATAAACTAATAAATCAACCAGGCATTACAGTGAATATTATTGCCATTGACAAAGTCCACATAATCTTGTAGAAAATCAGTGCTGTGACTACTTATAATAAAGTAACTTCTATACCCTTCAATGTAAGAAAGATGCAAACAACTAACAATGCAATCGACCATAGCCACATGACAGCTGCAACAGTGCTGTGTTGCTACATAGCAAAAACGTATTGGTAGTGATTAACTGTCTTATAAAAAAATCACATTTTTATCTCTCTTCATCACTTTAAGGAGCAAACAACAAAATATTCAAACATATATACATGCATATGTAAACTACCTCTGAATAGTAGATTTTCAAATGTGCATTGGCAGAAAAAAAGAGAATCGTCATGTGTGATGTTCTGCCAATTTACAAATGGTAAACTCAGACTAAAAAGTTACATCAAATTATCAGACTAAACAATACAAATTTACTAAATCTGTACAGGACACTGCTCATTAACTGGAAGACATAAATAATTGTATAAATAGAAAAAGAAAACGAAGTGCAACTAGACCTGTCTCATAGTCTCGCCTTCAGTATGGAGACCCATTGGCAAAGCCCAATATTCACCAATGCCAAGCTTTTGTTTTACAAAGAGAACCAACTTGTGATCAAGCTTTCGCTGTGACGATCGAATATCATTTGAATCATCAAACACTAACACAACACACAGAAGTTGACAAGCACACTACAACATTTTCATCTGATGGGTATAAGCAATTAGGGGCCTCCCGATACATGCACTGCTTGATGGGCTCATTGCAACAACAGAGTGCACATGAAATCACCGTCTGAATTGCTAGCAGAATTCGAGGATTGAATCAGACATGCTATTTTCATGACCTCTGAAAACACACATTATACATTAGGGGGTCAGTTATACACAGCACACAATTGCGAATGAACTCCAACAGCCAAGCATTTTCAACCCACCAGCTATTTTTCTGCAACTCTGCAATTCAAGCCCTACACAAAATGTATTAATTATGTCAGTTCCGATTTCACATTAACTGAATAAATTTGCAGTTAAACACCAACAACCTGTTGTGCGACTTGCTGGCTTGAAGGAATTCAGTTCTTCTTCCCAGAGATCTTCAGCTTCCATCGCAGTCTGCAGAACAACGTCAGCATCCGTCTCTTCAAGGTCCTCTTGCTTCCGCTTCTCCGAATGTTTTCTTTACAAAATAAATATTATATACTTATTTAGCAGATCACTGTCAAATCTTTGCAAAATTCACATAGAACACAATGAAAAAAAGTTTACGCAAAGTTCACAAAGAACACATAAAGACAAGTTGTTTGTATAACTCAATGCAAATCAATATACTGGTAAGAAGTTATTTTAAATAAACATTACAGCAAATTCACAATGACGAAGACAACAGTCGACAATAATTAAGTCAAAAATAATAACTACAACCATAATTGCACGATCTCATATTACATAATACAAGTAAAAAATAACTAAAGAACCAAAAAATACTAAAGTTAAAACTAAAAATTAAATATTATTTTTCATGGAAATTGTGGATAAATGACGACATTCATAACACCATAACATTACACAATATGTGAAAAAAAATCTCTAGAAAACTTACAAATCATCTAAATGCCGAAGTTCATGATCTGAGAGTGAGCTGTGTTCCATTTCAATCTGCGCAAACATTGCGGAGACGTCAGTTTCTATACTGTTCATAGGCGTAGAGAGAACAGGCAGCCTCTCCAGGCATACAGCACTCATTAACTGCCAGCGTTTCAACGACGTTTCTCCTGACGATGACAGCAGCTCCACATCTTGGACAGCTTGTGATGAACTTAATCGACATAGTTGAGCCATTTTCACTGACACAAACCACAACACAATTGTTATTTATTTTGTTGCACATTTTCAACATCACAAGGTATCACAATCTTTTCAACATCTGTCAACACTTCTTCTCAGCAGTCATCACATCAGTACATCATTACATATGTATTTCTGATTCATGCAGTGTATAATGCACTAAGCAGTTGAAGTCAGGGTAGACAAAATATCGTTCTTGTATTAATTCAGACTCTGGATTAAAACGAAAATAACATTTCAACACTCAGCATCACTGTGACACTGTGAATGTTATCTTCCATCCATATGGACAGAAAATAGTGGTTTTATCTTCTGTCCATAGATTGATAATGAGCCGCCATAGCGAGGTTTGGACTAAAATTCACATCGACAGACGTGTCAATATGCTTTGCATTCACATTCGCCAAGGGGTGACAATTTCACGTCTAATTTAGTACGATTTTGTGCTTAATATTAAAATTACAATTTTCACTTTCAGTTACGATTAACATTAGGCTTAGGGATGGGTTTGGGTAGGCTTAGGGATGGGTTTGGGGCTAGGGTTAGGATTAGGGATCAAGTTAGGGATAGCATTTTTCAAAGATTTATGTGACAAAAATGCACACAATAAAATAGTGAACAATATAGACAAACGAATCATTACGCAACATTCACATTCACCAGGGGGTGACAATTTCACGTGTAATATAGTATGATTTTGTGTTTAGTATTAAAACTACGGTTTCTGTTTACAAAGATAAAGGTTAGGGTTAGGGTTTACGGTCAGTGTTAGGGTTAGCAATCAGGTTAAGATTAGCATTTTTGAAAGACTGATGTGACAATAATGCACACCATAAATTAGTGTAAATATAGGTAGTAAGTCCGACGGCGGTGTATGTGCCTTCAAAAATTGCCAACGGTTGCCCGTGACGGTCTACTTAGACCTGAGGAGCTAGTTGGTCGACTGGCAATCCGTGAAGCTATGGCTGAGGTCATCAGTCACGGTTGTCGGCATAGCGAACGCGGCTTTCGCTATGGCGGCCCCTCGCTATGGTGGCCTTTGCTATAGCGGACCCAAACCCATAGGTTAAGGTTGGGGTTGAAAATAGGGCTATGGAATTAAGGAATTAGGGCTAGAGTTATGGTTAGAGTTAGTGTTGGGGTTAGGTTTAGATTTAGGGTTGCAGACAGAAAATAGCTGTTTGGCGGTCTAATCAAAGACAAAAAATAACACTGTTACTGCACTGTATTATCAGGCACAAGACAGCCATAATATTTTATGTCTTATTTCTAAGCAAAAATAGTATAAAACATGCATTTTAAAAAGTCATTCACATTTTAGCCGGCGTTTGAGCTAAGCTCAGTGCTACGGTCAGTTCAGTGAACTGAAAGATTGATGACCAAAATTACTATCGTCAGTTCGCTGAACTGAGTCGAAAGAATCAGATTTTACTAAAAGCAGTTCGGCAATCTGAAGCGCAGCTAATTGGGCTAAAAAAATCAGTTCGGCCATGCTGCTATTAATTTCACACAGCCACCAATACTGCATCAGAAATGGTGAATAGATTCACTAATTCTAAAGTAAATAAAGTATTAGGAGGACGTTTAACTCGAGTTCTAGTAAACTCCTCATTACCAGCGCTGGCTGCTGAGATGAAATCTGTGCAGGTGAAGAGTGACACACTATAGATTACCGTGACTTGTGCAGAGCGACGTTCTTTCTTTATACAAAATGAACTGAAGAAATGATTAAGCGCCACAATTCTTATTCATATCGTTTCAAAATACTGAGAGGTTAAAAATCTTTTAGTTTACTCTCAGCTGGACAATGGCAGAAGTGCACCATAACGGCCTGCTCGTGTACTTACAGCATGGACCTAAAATCTTACAGCGCAACTTTATTAGGTGGTTCGTTAACTTTCTGCTACATTATAGTCCCGCCAGACCGTCGACTGCGGGGTAAGTCTGGAAGTGTCAGTGGCTGCAGGGTCGTGAGACCAGCTCAGCTCCTGACAGTGACGGCGGCAGGATGCAGGATGTCAGCGGCCCGGCGGCGACGGGCATTATCGGTTTTTCCCAAACTGAAAGTAGCAAATTTTGCGTTGTTTCTATCAGTTCGCCGAACTGAAAATAGAATTAACGTTGAGGTGAAACATGAACCCTGATGGTATTACGTCTTGTTGGCCAGTCCCATACACCGTGCACAGTCGACTTATCAATGTCACAAGATCGTAACATATGACGCAGAATGCCAGCCGCAGTTACTTAAAATACGTACCAAATCGCGCAAAACTATGTATCGTCAAATATCGCCCACATAGAGCAGCCATATTTGTTTACATACGTAAAAGGTCTGTTTAATTACCGAATTCACCGAAGCCACCAGAATTACTAGTGGCGTAAGTAAGCACAGGCAAAAGCTATATAACGTTTACTGTCCTAATAACTAAGGTTAACTGTGTGTTTCCGGTTGCAGTTCCCGTTTCAAACAATTTTAAAATTGATTAATTGTATTACTGGTTACACACACGTCAGACAGTGCATTCCAGTGATCAGTTACTCACTTACTCTGTTGCTAAATATATACTTTCTCAGATCTAATCTACTGCGTTTTCTATACAGTTTCTTTGAATGACCTCTTCTTTGACCTTCATCATATGTAAAAAATAAATCTGATTGCAAATTATAACAACCATTAATAATTTTAAATGTTTCTAGTAAATCCCCCCAATGAATTCTTTTTTCTAATGTCATTAAATCTAATTTTTAATAAGTTCTTCGTAATGTAAATTTCTTACACCGTCAATCAATTTAAGCTGCGTTTTTGATGCCTAACATGTTAGGCATTGTTCATAAATAAATATATTAAAAATACTATAGGCCTAATTAGATACTTATGTTAATGGAGCACGAAAAACAAATTTACTAGTATATTGGCTCAATACAGCATAACAAAACTTTTTCGGATTTTTCGTCTGCCGTGCCGTCAGCAGAAATTAAAAGTAGTAGCTTTGTTACCCCTTCTTTCTCCTTTATAAAAAATTACGTCATAAGTTGCTATGATACACAGCAATGCATCCCTTTTTATTAAAGAAAAGTGTCTGAAAAAAATGATTTTGACTTTTTTCAACGTGTTTTGTTTTCAAATAATTGAAAATACAGTAGAATAATGCAAGCAGTTCATAACACATTCAAGTGAATGCACAAAAAACACAACAATCTGACAAAGTCAATACACGTACAACTAACATAACTTCAACGTGCTGCAGTCATAACTGAATCTGATGGGCAACTGTACCAAACTGGTCAGAATTAATGAAAATGAATCAAACGAAATAGCTGATATGCACAATGTCTAAGCAAAACAAGCTGAGCAAGAACGTTCGGCCAAACCGGTGATTCATTGGCATGTGTACATTTTACGTTGATTTCAACCAAAAAATACAAGTAATTGAGATACACGTCTACAGTAATAGATGTTTAGCAAACTACAACAGTTAGAAGTAAACTACTTTAAAAGTCGGATAATGAGTATTCTCTAAAAAAATATTCTCTAGCCTCTAGGACAGCGTATGTGCAAATTGGACACTGATAAACCTACTCATAAAGGTTTCTGCTATATGGTGAAATTCTACAACAGTAGATAGCCCGTTTCATCTAAGAATGGACAGTTTTACCACAGTACATGCACTATACCATATACTACAGTTAAATGGTTTGGTACAAAATCAAAAAAAGAGCTGCCAGTAGTTAAACCCAAGCATTTTGACACACTACGGCCTAGATTCAAAGCTTCAGCTGTGCTAAAACAGGAATGTAACAGTTGAAGTGAAGTGAAAATGACGAATGAAACTTATAAAAATAAAAACTGCACTGAACTACTGCTAAAACTAATACGTAGTAAAGCATACATATTACACTGTATTGTTTACCACGCGGTCGTGCAGACATGATGTGCAGGCCAGATTCTACTCCATAGAGATTTTAAAACTCATTACCATGCAAAGATATCAACAAAGACTGTATTGATAACTTCTAATAAGAATAATGCTAATAATAACAAGCAAAGTTGTCGGCTCTGTGCCGACCATGGCTCAAGGTAAGAAAAAGTAAGTGCTGGTATGGTTGCTGTGCCTTCCTTCCTTTCCTCCACTCAAGGTAGCATTATTCTGGCCACTGATCGATGCAAACATCAGCGACCAGTTGCCTAAATCTCACAAATGGCCTGCAAAGCATACAGGTAAGACTTTTCTCAGAAAAGAATTGCTGGTATACTTTCCAGGCGGCCAAGGAAGTGCCGGTATGCCATACTGGTCCATACCGTCCCACTTTGAGCCCTGGTGCTGACATTATATATGGCCATACACCTACACATAGCACTATACATACTCACCCATTACAGTGTGCAATGATAACCCTAATGACCTTCTGAACTGCAACTTGGCATTACTTCTGGCCTGGGGAACGTTAATTCATACCAATTTTTGGCCAACCATACCAAATAGTCTTGCCTATGGCACAAAACTGTGCCTGTTGTCTGTCTGTAATGCATGTATTGTGGCTAAATGGAACACAATAGGGGGTCAGTGACAGTCCCGTTGGATAGGGACATGATGATAAGCTGTCAATAGTAACCATCTGCAGTTGTTTGGCTGCAATTTTTAACGCAAAGTTATTGCATGCATCCACCAGGCATGTGCACCAAATTACCATATTCTAGCGTTGATTGTAGCAGTGTTAACACAGTGAACACTGGCGTTATGGTCAGCCCACCAGCTGGGCTTCTGATGGTTTTTCTAGACCTTTTTCGTTTCGAGCCCGTAAGAGGCAGACAGACCGACGTACAGGTCGATGGGCATGACCCATAATGCAGCCTATTAAAATGGCCAAGTAATGATAAATAAGCAATAACAATCAATGCAGGGTGGGTTCAGGAGAGACCAGCTTCGACATCTCGTCTGTGTACAGAGCTTGTAACGCCGGCAGGAAGTCCCACAAGCACGCTGCTGCTGTCGTTGCCTCCGCCAGTACGAGGCTTGGCGGCCATCTGCCACCCGGCGCGACTGTATCCCGCCCTGAAACCTTCACCCAACTCCTTCGCGTGCATCGCCGACTCCAGAGCCATGGCTGTCGACACGTTGGACTGGTTGGCCAAGATCAGCTGCTCCAGGCGTAAAATGAGCTCATAGTCTGGCACGGCCAGCGCGTCCAGCGACAATCCCAGCATGCGAGCTATGACGTCACGCAGATCCACCAGCTGACGCACACACATGGGTGAACACACGTGGGTGAACACATGATCATCAGCATCAAACAATACCGTAATTAGGGGCCGGGAGTTTCGCATGTTTAAAGAGGACAGTATGTTTATTTGAATTTGCATGTTTCAAGCTGTTATTCAACTGGAATGCATTTCTCAAGCTCGCTGTATGCTCCAAAATTCTTTATCGACTGGGTTCTGCCGCTGACTAGCTGAGGGAGCTACTCCTCAAGTTACATAGAAAATATCAGAAAACAGATCTTAGTTATGAGCTTGTCATCACACTTGATCATCATTGCTGTATTGCAACACAATTGGTCAATCAACGACAGTAAGTTGTTTTAACCACGAGTTGCTTCAAGACTGACACTACTAATATTACTACAGCCATACTAGTAGTAGACGTGTGAAGCAGTATACCTGTCGTTCACGCTTCGCAGTGTCCTCCAGAGCCTGCTTGGTGGTCCTGAGCTCGCTGGTCAGTGCGTGGATGGTCTGGCCGGCCTGGTCTCGCCTACGAGTGTGTTCCTTACTGGTCCTATCAACAGTCTCATTCAGCTGCTGTATCGACGTCTGTTGCTGCAACCTCACATCTTCCAGTCGGCTCAACTCTGTCTCCAGGCGTTCTATCTCTACCTGCTGCCGCGTTGCTTCTGCCTGCATGACAGATCATCAACAACAGCTGCTTCAGAACATCTTTCACGATGCTGCCAGCAGACATACCAGGCACATATAATTGTTATGCAACTATATTTGACCGGATGGTGCCAATTTTTGTCAGAATTTATCTTAACAGTGAAAAAATAACGTTTGTGCCCTCGACCTTCTACTAGGGCACTGCCCCTGGACTCCACTGAGGGCACAGCCCCAAGACCTCCAACACAGACCCATGCTCTTGCGATCAGTCGCCATTAAACCTGAACCATTCCAAACTGCACTGCTTCTTTTCTAAGGGCCTGTATATCACCACCCCGATCACTCAGCATTTATTTCCCATCAAACTAAGGTAAAAGGTCGAGTTGACCCAAGCACACAGTAGGTTAGTAACCTGCTTAATGATGCTCTCAAATGACTTGTGTCGAGTTAGCAATTTAACACTGTGAACAAAAGTGAACAAAATTAATGCCATTCAAGTCCTGATGGGTTATCATCTAAATTACTGCACTATTTCAATCCCTGCAAGATTTTCAGGATTTTCAGGACAAATTTGTTTATTTCAGGACATTTAAGGCCAAGTTTCAATTTCAGGAAAAGACGTAGTGAAAGCCATGGGAGTCATGGCAGGGACCAGAGAGCAATTGTCCATCCTAAATTTTTGGCTGTCAAAAAATCCCCTTGTCTGAAAATTCTCATCCAAAAATGCAATGCAGCATGCAGGGGAAATTTAGTTTAAAGTTGAAATTTTGAACACCCATAATTTCCCGTGTCGAAAATGTGCAATTTTTTGTCAAAATTCTGATGGTAATTTGCGGTGTCAATCTGTCTGAAAACTGCCACTTCCAGCCCCGCCTACTTTTTTTCACCCATGACGTCGTTGGTGAAAGCTGTAGCTGCGACAATTGACCTGGATGTCGGAGGTTGTGAGACATCGTGCTCGGAGATTCCGCAGCTCCACGTGTGCCTCGTTCAGCTCAGACTTGTACTTCTCGGCCAACTTCATCAACTTCCGACTTCGCACCGATTCCTCGTCCTTCGCTCGCTCCACTTCTGACCTGTCCGAGAGCCGTTCTTCCAGCGAAACGACTTTCTTCCTGAGCAGCTCCAGGTGCACATCCTACCAGCACACCATCAAACATATAAACCGATATAAAATAGTCGGCAAACTTCGTAATAAATCGTTCGCAAAAACTACAGAAACTGAAACGCGCTGTCCGAAAATGGTACACATCTGTGTTTTCTCTGGTATGATCACTGCTGGTGACTTCTTTGGATTTTTCAAAAACTTCAAAAAGCAATGAACACGTACAATGCATCACTGCCCTCCTCTGGAATTTTTTTGAGAAGTTTTATGAGGAAGTAATGCAAGTTTGTGCTAAGTTCTCACTTGGTTACAAAAATGCACCCAATCAATAAGGGGTGTTTTACGACAAGACAACTTTCAGTCTTAAAGCTTTGGTCTTGGACTTAACATTTAAATCTTGTTTTCCATCACCGAGTCTTACCTTTCCATCGAGTTGCTCCTTCATCGTCTTGAGCTTGCGTTTGAGAGCATAGATCTGTGACTTCTGCTCGGTGACTGAGGATGCCTCGTGCTTGGCGAGCTGCTCTGTACGCACCAGTACAGCATCGACAGAGGCATCCAGACCAACATCGGCCGAGATACAGTCCACCCCAATGATACCACTCAGCTGCTCTATGAACCGCAGGAACTGCAAGCACATAGACACACACACATGCACAACCAATACACTGCTTTAGTTGAATTCCGGAGGATAATGATGTGCAAAAAATCAGCTCTAACTGAAAGACAAATGGAGTTCATAAGTGCAGGTCTCTGCCTTATCTATGTGTGCCTCTTCAGTATAATACTATGCACAATTAATATTAATAACTGAGATCTGTAACATATGTAACATGTGTTCCACTTTGGTTTCTGTTTCATTGCAATTGAGCACGTAAAGAGCATATAGAGGGTGGTCCAGAAAAACGGCATAAAGTTTATGGCACAATAATTTTGCAAACGCACATCACAGAGTCATGCAGTTTTCAGCAGAATGTTATGAAAGAAATTCTTTACATGACTAAAGTCAGTGTTTAAATACAGCAATTAAATATTCTTTGTTTTTGCCGCTGGCAAGTGAACTATTAAAAAAACAGTATTACCGTCAATGTACCTTGGTCCATAAAAAATGCCACTATTATTTATTAATAGCTCCATGAAATATTGGCCAATTTCAGTAATTTTTGGCATCGACATTAAGAAGAAACTTGACGCAAAAGTCTGTAGTTTTGGCCACCTCACCTTAACGTTATTGCTACACTACCGTGTGAAATGCAGTTTGGCCATTGACAACAATGAATTCCTATCGGGTAGTGTATGTGTCAGCTCAGAAATTGAATAGTGACAAACAAAGTTGGCAATTATTATCGCTCAAAAAGTCACATGTGTCACATCACATTATCTTCATTTCAGCATGTGCTCAAAATGTCCTCCTGCAGCACAAATGCAAGAGGTAGACATTGACACCATTTGCCAACAGCACGTTCAGTAACTGCATGACTCAAGCGGCCCACTCATTGTTAATGTATCAATTCAGTTTATCGACTTACAATTTTAAAAAAAAGATGAAGCAACAGATTTTCAATAACTTTGTGGTTGCAGTAATTTTCTGAGCTAACGCATGCACTACCCAGTATGAATTCATTGTTGTCAATGGTCAAACTACAACTTCTGCATTTCACAAGGTAGTGTAACGACAACCTTAGGGCGAGGTGGCCAAAACTGCAGACATTTACGTCAAGTTTCTTTTTAATGTCGCATGCCAAAAAGTATTAAAATTGGCCAATGTTTAGCGAAGGTATTGAAAAAATAAAAGTAGCACGTTTTATGGACTGCGGTGTCGAGGGTAATACTGTTTTTGCATAGTTCAATTGCCAGCGGCAATAACAAAAAATATTTAACTGCTGTATTCAAATACTGATATTAGTCACGTAAAAAATTTCTTTTGGAACATTTTGCTGTAAACCACATGACTCTATGATGTACGGTTGCAAAATTATGGTGTCATTAACTTTGTGCCATTTTTTGGATTACCCTGTAAAATCCCAAGTTTCCCAAAATTTTTCCAATCTATGTTTGAACACCAGCAACATCACCAGTTACTTGTCTCTTTACAGTCTACTGAGTTTACTGTGCTATAGTGCACACAGCTTTCACCTGCTTATCTGTGCTGCTAATACTAATGGCAATAACATGCAATGCATCATGTTGACAATGCTATTTAGCAACAGCTTAAGTTACCGAGTATGTACGTTTATCATTTTAACTGCAGCAGAATACTGCTAGATTCCACACACAACATAATACAAACATGCACAACACATACAATACATAGTAGACAGATATACACTGACTGGAATTATAATGGTGCTGAAACAAAACACAGCTGATTTGTGTATTGCAGACCTGTTCGCGGTTGGCTCGTAGGTTATCCCGCAGCACGTCGCCGGCTGCCAGTTCATCCTCAGCTCTGTGAAGTCTTCTTTCCAGCTGTTGCACAGCGTCCGAGCCGATCGATGCCGACTGCTGCTCCAGCTGCCGAGTCACTGCATTCAGCTCATCACTGAGACTCAACAACTGCTCCTCCAGCAATCTCACCCTCTGACCACGACGACAGTTATGCAACCAATTCAAATCTTTAATAATCAGCTGACAGACTGCAACTGACGAACATACAAAGTTCACAAATAAAACAATGATAACAAACTACAATAATCATGTTAGTAACAACAGCAACACAGGCACCATTAATGACCTAAAAGTTTTAGCGTTCGCAAGCAATAAGCTTCTGCTACAACTACTACTACTCCCATGTTTGTGCACAGTGAACTCACTTTGCGCAAAGCCATGACAGATCATCAAAAATAACAAATTTCCTATAATCATACATGTTCTGTCAAAAACAAAATGTGTAAACCCATTTTCAGTTAGAGCTCCATTTTGAACCGTACTGGAGAGTTCTCAATGCTCCCACAGACCACTTTGATCAAATAAGATGAGGGCACAATTTTCTTCATTTGCCACTCCCTTGACACCTTCGGAACACCTTTGACGTCTCTCTCTCAGTGCTTTTGTTGCCTTGCTTCCTACTGCAAGATATCCGACTGCTACATTTGTGTATCTCCAAAAATTCCCTAGAAAGGTATAATAATTCCAGGTAATAACAATGCAAACAACGTACAGCAGACTTGTCGTGCAGCGTCTGAACGAGACGTCTGACTGCGTCAATCAATCCCGATTCACTGTCAGTTGTCTGTAGGCCATCATCACTGTCCATCTCCAAGCTCGTAGCCTCAGCGTGGCACGATGTTCTCAACAGCGTGTTCAGCTGCTGCAGCAGCTGCGACCAACGTTCAGCAGCTTCCTGCAGCTGTTCGTCCCGACTGACCACTGATTGCTCTAACTCCGCAACTCTAGCGATGGATTCACAATGAGCATTCTCCGCAGCAAGCTTCTCCTTCTCCACGCCATTCAGTCGATCACTGAGACAATCTTTTTCGTTTTCTGTCTGGCATAGTAGCTGTTCCAACTGCGCAACTCTAGTGACAGATTCATGATGTCCGTTCTCCGCAGTCAACCGCTCTTTCTCTGCGTTGTCAAGGCAACCACAAAGCTGATCTTTTTCATTTTGCGCCTCCCGCAGCTCCCGTTCCACTGCAGTGTATTTCTACAATCCAACAAACATAACTGTAAAGACACGAGAATGTGAGTGATAAGGGTTTTATTCTCTGACACACACAAACTAACTAACAATACACCGTGGTCCATGAAAACGTGCCACTTTTATTTTTTAAATAGCTCCGTGCATCACTGGCCGATTTTAGTAATTTTTGATGTGCAACATCAGGAAGAAACTCGATGCAAATGACTATACTTTTGGCCACCTCACTTAAATACTGTCGCTACTTTACCTTGTGAAATGCAGGTTGTTGAGCCTGCTGTTGGAAGTCGTGTCAACATTTGCTGCTTGCATTCATGTTGGAAGAGGACATTTTAAGCACATGCTGTAATAAAGAGGACGTGATGTGACACGTGCAACTTTTTTAAATACAATAATTGCCAATCGTGTTTGTTGCTTTTCAGTTAATCATTTCTGAGCTGAGGCATACACTATCCAGTATGAATTCATTGTTATATACTGCCAAACTACAACTTCTGCATTTCACAAAATAGCGTATCAACAGTGTTAAAGTGAGGTGGCCAAAACTACAGCCATTTGCATCAAGTTCTTTCCTAATGTAGCGTGCCAAAAATTATTAGAATTGGCCAATTTTTCACAAATGAAAGTGGCACATTTTTATGGACCATGGTGTATATAACTAAAATCTGATTAAGGCACCTTTACGTCATCCAGCCAGGGAATCGACTGGGTGTATTGTAGAGCGTCCATAACCAGCACAAGGCTATAAAACACAACATCAAGTAGAATACTCCTACAATCTCCAATATTATGGAAAAAATAAACTCTTTTTTCCTGCTCGAGTCGCTTATTTTATTACATACAGTCATTCTACAGGGTGCACCAAAAAATTTGACCCCCCTAAGGTTTTCTAATAATTTTTCCGAAACAACTAAAAATTTTTAAACAAAATTTTACACGTCTATTTTCCATTCAGACTTACGCTAACCTGCAAAATTTTATTCAATTATCTCCAACTTCGACAAAGTTATGCCGTATTAAGTGCGACCACCCACCGAATTTTTACACTTCACAGCACGTCCATCACGAGTTTTACTAACTGACGATAAACAACAGGTTTAAAACAGAAATAATTGACATTTTATGAACCAGTGAAATGCCTGAAGCATTGCGCCCCACACATGGTATTCAAGTGGGTTGAGGTCTGGTGAATTTGGTGGCCATTGGTCCTTTGCAATGAAGTCGGTACAGTTTGCCATCAACCAGTCCTGCGTCTGACGGGCTATGTGCGCAGGAGCGCCGTCTTGCTGAAACACGAATCCAAATGGAAGCAACCATTTGCAGTCGTCAACGAGCATTGGCAGCAGACTTCCGACGTAATATGCCGCATTCACCCAAAGCCAAAGACAATTCCAGAGCTAAAAAGTGCATTGCAGCAGATCTGGGACGACTTGCCACAGACCACGATCAACAAAGCTATCAGCGACTTTCGCAAACGTTTGAACTCATGCGTTTCGGCCGGTGGCCGACATTTTGAGCATACAATGTGAACTTCATACTAAAATATGTTAACTGAACTGTGTGCTGGTTCATAAAATGTCAATTATTTCTGTTTTAAACCTGTTGTTTATCGTCAGTCAGTAAAA
>Ga0056128_1005740_pt1 | contig 15622 bp, 11 predicted proteins | sample WorMetLIZISLAND2_FD_71113 | JGI IMG/M metagenome (GOLD analysis project Ga0056128, IMG submission 71113) | Marine gutless worms symbiont microbial communities from Max Planck institute for Marine Microbiology, Germany - Olavius geniculatus... ...
GTGTTCAACTTCTTGCCTAATGCCTAATGCTGTAAGTGCAGTATACCTGGAATTATAGTTTAGATAGAGAGAACTTCATTTAATTTCAATTCAGCTGTGTGGTCATAAGACAATAGCATTAAATTAACTAAATATACTAGTTAAAACATTTTATTTAGTATATTTGGACTAACTAAGTAAACTACATCACTATGACTTATGAATTTGTTTCTGTGGTCCCAAAAGTGTTCACAAAGCTTTTCATGGGATTTTCAATGCACGTTTTTAAAAAATAAAATAAAAAAATATGAAAAAACGTTAAAAAACGTAAAAATGTGGCAAGAATAAAAAAACGTAAAAACGCTTTTTTACATCTATGGAATCTAGTGTGCAATATTGGTGTTATATTTGACTCAGAATAATCCATGAGGTCAAAGATCAGTAAAACTGCAAGTGCTTGTTTTTTTCCATTTCAGAAGGCTGCGACAACTTCGAGGTGTGGTGACTGATAAAGTCATAAAACAGTTGGTGACGTCACTGGTTTTCAGCAGATTAAACTATTGTAACTCTGTTCTGTACGGGCTTCCGGCATCCACTCTGGCACCTCTGCAGCGTGTGCAGAACGTGGCTGCTTGGCTTGTCCTTAAACTGGATCACCAAGAACACATCAAGCCTGCGCTAGAGTCCTCACTGGTTGTTTGTGAAAGTACGAATTAAGTTTAAGATCGCGACCATGATGCACGCTATTCTTCATCAACGCGGCCCGGCATATCTCAGTAACGTTGTGAAATTTAACAGCGGAAATTCCGGACGTCGACAGCTGCGTTCCGCTACAGCCAACGCCTCGGGCCTAGGTTACTATTAATCAATAATAAGAAATCATACACGGGCTTTCGATTGGCACCGAGAGCAATGATCTTGGATGACCTTGAACGTCAAAATAGAGATTTTTGCGGATATTTTGGCGATTTTGGGCTGCGAGGCACATTTCAAATGCGAATTGCGCCGAAATCAATAGAAATAGACAAGGACGAACTTCATGTAAAATTTTTAGCATTGAACGTAGATTTCGACGGTTCAAGTTTCGATTATCTAGGTTCAAAAGAACTTGTGCACGAGGGCATCAAAAAGCGGTACCCCCTAAAAGTTATTATTTTACCGCTGTTGGCCAGTCTTTCGTGAAAACAACTGCAGATTGACATGGGCATGCTGCCTATCACAACAAGCAATAGTCACAAGCTTTTAGTAGTATCAACATCAATGACTTTGAAAGACCCTAAACTTCGAAAATAAGGGGGTTTATTGATTTTTGCGATTTTCGGCTGCGGCGCACACTTTAAGAGTGAACTGCGACGTAATAGCTGAAGACGGACTAAAACAATTTGCTATATGCTTTCGCGCATCTCGTGAGCATTAGCTAAAATTTTTTGTTAAAATTTCCGACAAAAGTGATACGTTTTTGTTAAGTTATAGCTATTTGTTTTAGAAACCTCTTTTTGTTAGGACACAGTGTACATTAACCACACAGGTAATTTGTTTTTCCCGCATTTTCCAGCCTTGAATTTTTTGTGCTCTATTTTCCAGTCTCGCATTTTCCAGCCCTGCATTTTTGAGCGCGTTTGTGCTGCAAATTTCACTCTCGCAAATTTTAGTCCTGCACTTTCAGCGTCCCCGTCAAGCCTCCACAAAAAGGAAACTTTGGCATTATTTTTGTTTCGATGTTTCAACCAAAATACCGTGTTAAAAAGGACATCTATTCGACGTAAAAACAAGATCGGTGCTACTGTTTGCTCCTTTTCTCACACCCTTTTAATGCCGACTGTCGATGCCAATGACAAGGCATGTGAATTCGCAATTCTTATACAGCCATATTTGTGATTTGAGCAGAACCGACTAGAAATTTGTGGCATTTAGAAATAGTTAGGTAGAGGGCTTCCACCACTCTCTCAACGCCAGCATCGACGAACCGCCAAAGGGCTGGAGACAGCCTCGCGGCTGTCCTCGACAAACTACGTGGCTAGGCACCGTCGAGCGGGACCTCCGGCAACACAACGTCGGGCTGTGGGCGGCCAGGAACTCTGCACAAGAACGAGCTCGTTGGCGACAAGTAGTGGAGACGGCTACGCTCCAGCAGGGGCTTGCCCCATGATGATGATGTTGGCTGGCCCCGCTTTATAATGATTTCACCACGTTTCTATGGACAAAAATGGCTGAGCCGTAATGTTCACCATGCACGTCCTGCTCGACGTTTGTCTCTATAAGTTTGTTCTAAAATGCAAAATCGATTACAGATCGGTAATAAACCGTCGCGTGATAAAATGTCTACGTGTTTAACTGTCGGTCGGGTGATTACATGTCGCGTGATGTCGCGTCCAACTAATTATGTGTCGGTGATTAACTGTCGCGTGTTTAAGTGTCGTCTGATTGTCAACAAACTGCCGAATTGGTAACGGAGATAATTTGTTATCGATATTCAATAATTAATAACTACGCCAAAAACAATATTTTTCAACGAAATTTGGTAGTCGCTTCAGAAATTTACTGGAAATTGAGCGTACAAAGTAGTATTCAGATTCGTTCAGATTTGACATTTCTGTGGTAGGATGACTAGGGGGTTACTTTTTTCCGACAGAGTGTAAATCAACAGCAAAGACAATCGAATGTTTACCGTTCCTCTGTTGTTAACTTCTCCGTAGTGAAATATCATGACATGACGCTGTGAGTCTGAAGTAAGAACCAGCTGAAACGTATTCCGCTGCGAACACACACCGAACACACGTACTGACATGTAATTTAAGCAATGCTCACCTGACGTACGACAGCATCGGTGCTGCCACCTGGGAAATCATTGTCTAACGTGCAATAAGATGATAATGCGTTTTGAAGAACAATGAAAAGGTGCCCAAATAAGACCTCTCAATGCCTATCTGTGACCTTTTTACGCAACACGAATCAATAGTAATAAATAACGACTATTTAGGATGTACCTTTCTCTGACATCCTCGTTCGAGGGAATCTCGTTACCCAATAGCACGAAATTATTTTTGTCACGAAAAACTAGTCATTGTGGCAGGCGACAGTGAAGTTTTCGTGATCCTATTTCTTGCGTCGTTTTGACAGAACTGCAGGTGGACAGACAGAGAGACTCACAAGCGGATGCCTCTGTGATAGCGATACGTGCTGTCGTGCGTAAAAAATTTACCATAACGCTCCAATGACTTTGGCCTTACACAGCCATAAAAAGCTATCCAGTATGGACGAGATGTTGCTCTACGCTGCTCTCTACAAAGATTTGAACAAAGCCTTATGCATGTATTGCAGGTACAATACAGTTTGTCGTTAGTATAAACATCGACATGTAGGCTGACCTGTGTATCGGAGCTGTTGACAGCGACCATATGCCACGTGACCAGAAAAACCCAACTCGATTGAAAGTCACAGTAACCGTAGTTATCTAACGCATGTTGAACCGTCTGACTGGTTTTCGATAGCAGCGAACTATCTGTATGCGTAGTAACAAATGGCAGAAACACGCACGCGAATCTTGTTTTCTTACTATTTTAGAACAATAGAATTAGAATAGTCAATTTCTTAACAATCGCTAGAAATTTTAAAACGAAAGTTCGACGTTTATTAGCCTACCTATTCATACTCACGAAAAAGTGCCGATTTTTTTTCAGCAACTACGTCGTCATTTCTTACGTTTACGCGCAGCAGAATGTGTGCAAAACCACATATGTAAAAAAACATTTTTCATGTTTTTTAAAAATGTAAAAACATGTTTTTTGTTTTTAAAAATATTTTTTTATTTTTTTTTATTTTTTATTATGTTTTTATTTTTAATGTTTTTTTGTGCTTTTCAATGTCATGTCTTTTGTTCTTGTTAAATTGTTAGAATAAATTGCTAGAGATGTGTTAAAAACTGTTAACGTGACTAGTATACTTGGTATTTGTTCTGACATTTGATTGTTTAGTTCATAATTGTGTATGTACCATAATCACGGTTACATAAAATAAAAAAATGACTAAAGTAAAAAGTAGCGATTGGAAATCTGCAGTTTAATGTTTTTATAATGTTTTTATGAAAGTGTAAAAGAACATGTTTTTATGTTTTTTATTTGCAAATGAATGTTTTTAACATTTATGTGCAAAACTAAAGTAGTACCATGTTTGCGCTGTAGAAAAACACATTGTCTTTCGAACAACAGAATAAACAACTTGACAGTGGCTGTAAAAACTCGAAGTGTCCACCGCCAGCTATCACACTGCATGTAATCTTTTGGCAAGGTTTTCAACAGCTTTGTCGATGGCAAGTTGCCGCGGATCATCTGCGGTGCATGTTTGAGTTTAGCGACGGCTTTCAGTTTTAGTAAGAAAATGTCAATAAATACGACAGGAAATTGACAAAAAACTTTGCTTATTAAGTTTACTTTACTTTGACGTCATTAGGAACAAAATTCACACAGTTGTTTTGATATGCGTCACTCGTTATAACACTCAGTTTTTTAATGTGCAAAATCACTATGCTGTCGTACAATAAAATTCGTAACTTTACAACAGTAAAAGAATATCCAATGGCACTTAGCTTTTATGTAGGCCTACAAGCAGTGGTAATAACAGTGTAAAAATTTGCGTTACAATTCGGAGTGATTGCTGAGAAAATGGCAAACAACTCAAAAGGAAATTTTTTTGGCTGCACCATGTAGGCCGTCTATAAGATTTTACTTTGCTTTTTGTTTGGCCAGTTATTACAGGCCTAACCCATTCATATAATATTACATTGTGACTTATTTTTTGTTACCAATCCTTGTAAAGTTAGGCCTAAATTTACTGAGACGAAACGCTCACCTGAGGATGTTGACCGATAATAGACGCGTCCCGTGCTGTTGCTGTACGTGTTGAACGGATGCCAGTTGACGGCTATGAACGGCGGTCCGTAGCCTCGTGGTATCGATCCACTGCTAGACGGTATTGGTGATCCGAACGACACCAGACCACTGGTAAACACCTGCGTAATCAATACGCTGATCTCTACGATATTTATCTATTTTTAAATGAGTAATTATTAGCCTAGGTTTACTATTATTTTTTCAGGCGGAAGCGTTTTTAAAGCTCTCTCCTCCTGTATCCCGGAGTATATTATGGTCTACCTGTCACATTCGTACAACCTGCTTAAACCGTTTGACGAATTTATATGTCATGTGGCACGCACACTTGTAGGATTTAGTGAGCCCCGCGCTGGTGATATTACGGCGTATAAAGGCCCTTCCTCCGGGCAGCGGATAAATGAAGCCATTTCTGTGGTAACTCTTAATGGCTGTGCTTAATAATGCAGAATAAAGCGCGGCAGAACAACAGTAGGCCTATCCAGCAGCTACCAGTATGAGGTGGCATAAGAAGGTTGACCCCTCAGACAGTTACGGGTGCTGATTTGAGATCATGCTTGCGGGGATGATGCGTCAGACTAGGATTTTCAGCAGGCTAAATACTGAACGCATTGCACTTTTAGCATTATGTACGGTTTTTCTGTCATGCTTGAAAAAGCCGGCATTCCATTACGCCGACTTTTCCTGTGGTATCCCCGCGGAGAAGTCTCGGGGATGTCTCGAGTTTGTCACAGGAAAGTCGGGTACGTGGACCGTAAAACGAGAATGTCAAGGCAAAGTGTTTTGGGGATTCAAACCACGGTACGACATGTCAAGATGATTTTTAAAAGCCGGCGACAATCCGCGACAAACTCGTTCTAATAGAATGTGAAAACGAGCACGACACGACACAACAAACGAAATTTGGCATATCGCGGACTTGTCACGGGGAAAACACGGGGAAGTCGGCTACGGCCGCGACCAAAAGTCGTTAAGTCGGCGACGTCGCCGATTTTCCTCTCGTCTTGTAGTGGGATATTGCGGGTTCGGGATTTGTCACAGGCATCAAAAGAAAACATTAAATTATAGTGTTGTTTCATCCCCCAGAAGCCCAAAAGGCCTACTTAATGCCAATCCCGGCAGTTTTCTGCATGCATTGACGACTTGGCCGATGCCCATCCTTGTTAGCCTATGTAAGCTCACATGCAGAAATGGCGCTGGTAACACGCTTTCAGAAGTGCTATGACCATGCACGTGTCAAACACGTTCTGTTTGGTGGCTTTGCCGGCGCATTCAAGGCCAAGACAATGACTTATTGCCAAGGCCAAGACCTCCATTTTCAGTCTTAAAAGGCCCGGCCAAGGCCAACGCCTAACATTTTTGCAAATTCGAGCACACGTGGGTCTAAAAAGCACACCATTTTTAGTCTTTTCCGACTTTGCTTTAGTTTATGAAGAAAACAACCACCAGTAGTTAAAGACTGAAGTCTGATTAATTGCAAAAATGTTCAAAATTCATCGAGTTATTAACGTTAACTTTCCAAGAGTGCCGATTTTCATTTCCATAAGTTAGGCGCACGGCCGTATAATAGATCGGCACTGGGACGACATAAATTATGGCCAAGTTCAATGCTTTTCACGTGCAATATTTAAAAAAATTTTGGACTATAACTGCTTGTGATAGGAGTAGCAGCAATAAATGACGTCGATTATAATGATAAACTCACGTAGATTTTCTTCTGCTTGAAAATATAGTACGGCATTTCGATCTCTCCAGCAAACGTGCCGCTGCCGACGTCGACAACGCTATCGCCTTCGTCTGTACCGAACTGATAGAAAATGTCAGGCAGAGAACTGTCAGACAGACTCTCACAGCGATCAAACAACCAGAGCACCAACAAAAGTGACGACCACGAAAACAACTGTTTTACTTGTGTCATGTTTTGCTGCAAGCGACCTGACAAGTGTCTTTTACGAAAGTGAACTGTAGCCTATGCGCGTAAGCGTGGAGGTATTATAGCCTGTACAATACATTAGATTGGCGGCTACAACTGTTCACGCTTGGTCTGTTACGACATATTGCTTAGCGCAGATCACTAACGAACAGCGTAAAGCTTCTAATACAAGTTACAACCTCCAGCCCTAGTTGGTGTCTATGGCTAGAACATTGTGACCTAAAACTCGCGGCTTGTGATAAAGACCCGTGGCTTGTATTGATGCATTATCAAATGCAGTGGCGTCTTTAAGAGGGGGTGGGTGACAACCTGGCATGCCCGTTCCTCGGCGCTAAAATTTTGAACAATTTTGCTTACTGAAACATGGAAATTAAAATGTAGATTATGTATCAATTTATTGAATTTATACAAAAAAGGTTTTAGCTTAATTCGTCTCGTAGCTTTTCTGGTTCAGTGGCCAAGTCAGTGGCGAGATAGCACAAATATAATATGTGGTTTTACGCACTTCGCAATTTTAGAAAGTGGGCAAATTTATCGGCTCTATTGAAAGTCTATTGTTTCAGCTGCCGATATTAGGCCTAGGCCTATTCAACAACACAACTAGACTTACATTGACAGGTGGTCGACGTGACGGTGGGAAATATCACGTTTTCACGATTTTTGGTGTTTTCGAGGTGTCAGTCATTGCATATCGCCGCTATAGGGTGTTTACACGATCCAGCAAACGTCCAGCATTAGCACGTGTATTTCGAATACATTTGCTGGAAGTTTGCTGGACGTTTGCTGAATTGTGTAAACACCCCATTAGCAAACGTATAAACTGCTGTTTTGGACAATTTTGTTTTGCCTCATTGTAGGTCCTATACCGTTATGCGTACAGCGGTATAAAGGGTTGATCGGCAAGAATAGGTTGATAGGTTGATAAAATACGTCAACGGCTGCATTCAAGCGGCTGTGCACTGCTTATAGGAGATTGGATATAGCAAGTCATGTAAGCTTAATAATTAGTTTTCGGCGTCGACGACTCGAAGCGTTTACGAGTGATGCAAAAATCATTTGACCGACTCGTCGAAGCGTCGCATTTTTTCCGAGTTCCGACGGTGGCGGCGCGGCAGTTTTTAGACGGCGATTTTCTTCGCCGCTAATTGCAAAAAAAATATTTCGCGGAGTGTTTAGACTATACCCCGGACCTCCGATCTTGTGTGCTGATGTAATATTTGAGATGTATTGTTGGGTTACAGAGATGGTTCGTGTTAACTATAACGGATCTTACCCGTAATCGGAACCTGCCCAAGGTTTTGTGCAGGTCTGTTGCTTTTAGTACCGGTAGTGAAACAGTATTCTTAATGTTCAGGTGGACAAGTCGTAGCAATGGCGGCAGTGAAGTCTGCCATTGAGCTGGGATATCGTCACACTGACACGACGTTCGCTGCGAGTCTGCGGTCGGCGAGACGTTGAATGATTTCATCGGCAGGAAACTGATTTCACGCGACGACCTGTTCGTCACCACCAAGGTCTGTGACTTCATTACTGCATGCAGCTATCTGCACTGCGTTTCAAATAAACGGGCCCCTGTTACATTTCAAATTGACTCTAATAGGCCTAATTCTGGTTTATTGCCAAAGTTTTCTAAAATAAAATATTGCCATTTAATCAGCACTTAATAGCATTTGCTACTTTGTGAAAAGTATTAAAAACAGTAGGCCTAGGCCTACCGGCCGAAATTTTAAACCGACCGTACTTAAGTAACGGTCGAACTTATGGTATGGTTGTCATCCGTCCGTCTATACGTCGTCTGTCTGGCTGTAACGAACGTATGGCTAAACGTAGTGGCTAAACGGTAGGTCGTAGCGAAAAAGTTGACACAAATAATTAGCCCTGTGTCTTAAATCTAGGCATGCATAATTTTAGCGATAGTGCAAGGGAAACATTTTAAAATTTGAGGTTGAATGGAGGGGTAGGAAAATGTGCGTATTCAACGGAAAACTGGCCATATACACTGTGGGCCATAAAAACGTGCCACTTTACTTTTGTCCATATCTTCGCCAATTGACCGATTTTCGATTTTTTTTCACTGGCACACTTTGCAGACAATTTGCAATAATGTGATTATTATATATCCCACTACATGATAGCCTAAATTCGTTTCTACACTACGTTGTGAAGTATACAAATGTAAGCAAAAACTAACGACAATAACAAAAATTTAGGTAAATGAATAAACGCTTCAGACCATCATTGCTGTCAATGATTCATATGACACTAAACTGTTATACCAACGTACACAGTTTAGTGACATACAGACCATTCACTGCAATGTTGGTCTTAAGTGTTTTTTTTTCAATTTTACCAAAATGTTTGTTTGTTATTATCGTTATGTATGCATACTTTCACAAGCCTAGTTCGTGAACTCAGTTGTCACGTTCCCCTCCTTTACGTTCTTCACACTTACCAGAGCTGATACAGTATGAGCAGAACGGCTAGCCTACTAAATAACAGACTGCATGCAAATGCCCTATCTAATGCCACCATTGCCGACTCTCCTCTTCCCTCCGCTGAACTGACCGACCCTTCATTCACATTTGCTGGCCTTCGGACACCGGCGTAGGCCTACTGTCGGTCTTCCCTGGCGACAAATTGGCTTCTTGTTAGATTACAGATCATTTGGTTTTGTAAACAGGTCGCGTGTCTGTCGTGTTTCAGATATTTGATTTCAGCCCGACTGATTATGACACGAGTGAAATATTGACTAAGTGCGACTGCAACTTGAGAGAGTAGTAGTGCGCGCGCAAAAGTGTAAGTCACACGTACGGCCTCGTGATGCTTGCAGATTTTTTGCGCTTCACACTTTTCGCAGTTAAACGAGATTTTCGAAGCAAAAGTGCGAAACGTACCTCTGGTCTGAGATGCAGCAGATAGTCATGGGCGGCGCCAGAGAAGGACAGCTGCCCCATGTGCCCTTGCCCCCCTCCGACTTCCCTCCAGCAGAAATTTTGATGGCAGGGGACTAATAAAGAGCCCTCTGGTAAACCATACACATGCCAAGGCGTGACTTATTAAACGTCACCTCTGCAGGACAACACAGAGAATCTGTGGTTTTTGCCTTTTCACAATTAAAATTAAATTTAAAAAGCAGGCAAATTTGCAGCTTCCACCGAATGTCCAAGAACTAAGTGTTTCAGCTTCAGGGGGCTTCGCCCATGATCCCCCGCCCACTGGATGAGTCATCAGTATAAAACAAAAAAGTTTCAAGATATCTGCAGCAATTTCATGTGGGGAAGGTAAACATCCCAGCGTCTTCAACAAATGTAGCCTTGGGAAAGAAAAATTGCTACCCCACTTTTTGGACAAAAGTTGTCTTTTTACGCGCGATAACAGAATGCTTCGCGCGTCTTAGCCGTGGCCTGGGCGTCTGTCCGTCAGACCGTCCGTCACACCCTGGCACTGTATCAAAATGGTGCAAGCTAGGATCACCAAATTTTTACTGTGGGCTGCCATGGGAGTACAGCTTATCGTAACAAAATTTCGTGCTCGTGGGGGATCCCCTCGAACGACGGCGTCAAAGAGGGGTACCCCCTACAAAGAGGTATTGGCTCGTATAGTGTGAACACGGTTGCAGATAGGCACAGACATGCTGCTTATAATAACAAGTAGGCTACTGGTGACAGGCTTTTTAGATTTATCAACATCGATGACCTCGAACGACCTTGAACTCCCAAAAAGGGGGTTTTAGTTAATTTTTCACAATTTTTGGATGCAGCTCACATTTCAGCACTGAATTGCAACGAAATGGCTGGAGATAGACCAAGACAACCTGCGTAGGAAATTTTCAGCATTAAACGTAGATTTTAGCAGTTCAAGTCCCGACCCCCTAAGTTCAAGGAGGCCGGCGCAGGCGGGCGTCAAAGACAACTACCGCACTAAAAAGTGGTTATTATACCGCAATTATCTCGTGTAGCGTGAAAACGATTGCAGATAAGTACAGACATGCTGCTTATCATAACAAGCACTGGTGACAGGCTTTTTAGATTTATCAACATCGATGACGTTGAACCCCCAACAATTGGGGTTTTAGTGAATTTTTTAAATTTTTGGACGCAACACACATTTCAACACTGAATTGTGACATAATGGCTGGAGATAGACCAAGACAACCTGCGTACGAAATTTTCAGCATTAAACGTAGATTTTAGCAGTCCATTGCAAGTCCCGACACCCTAGGTTTAAGGAGGCCGGCTCAGGTGGGCGCCAAAGACAGCTATCCGCCTAAAAAGTGGTTATTTCACCGCAATTACGTCGTGTAGCATGAAAACGGTTGCAAATAGGCACACACATGCAGTGGCGTATTTAGGGGGGCCACAGTGCGATGCCCCCCCTTTGGCCCGACCATGAAAATTTTTTACAGGCGACTTTATATGAAAAGGTGCGTTTTTTGCCATTTTCCAGCAGGAATTACATAATTCAACAATGTTTGATGGTCTTTTGCGTTTCCAAGTTTCAGAAAAATGGGCGAATTTGCGGTTTCCATTGAACATTCAAAAGCAAAAAGTGTTTCAGCCTCAAGCAGTAGTGACAAGCTTTTTATTGGTGTCAACGTCGATGACCTTGCACCCACAAAATAGGGTTTTTTAGTGAATTTTTTTGGCGATTTCCAGCCGTGACACACATTTTAAGAGTGCATTGCGCCAAAATGGTCGGAAATGGACTTGGACAACATGCGTACGACGTATTTAGCATAGAACGTACATTTTCAGGAATCTAAGTTTCGATCTCTTAAATTCAAGCAGTCTTCCATACAGAGGCCCAAAATTTAAGTACTCTTTCACGATGCATTAATATCTTATTGATGTAGGCCTACACTGATTGCCAAAGTGACAGGACCGCTGTTATCATGCATCACGTGAACTTTGGTCAAATTACTTCTTTTATTTCACATAGGCTCTACTCACCATCATTGATACATTCACTGTAACTACTACAAGTATTATGAACTTTGAAGTGTTGCATCAACTCGCATTGAATAACTAGTGCAGTAGAAGTCACAATAAGAACAATATTAACCTCAATGCGGTTAGTAGTGTTAAGCTGTGTTTCAGTGTTAGTTAAATATTGTATGTTTCATAATTATTCATTTTAGATTCTTTGGCAAGAGTAAACAATATCTATTCGATGCTGAATATTAGACCATCTTTGCTGAAGTTGGCTCGCTCACAAAGTGAGTCAGCGAGTTGAAGGTTAAAGGTTAAAAGGTGCATATAGCTCTTAATGATCCCATCTCAGAGCTATGGAGCGTCACTTGTCATATGGGATCACACAGTGTTACCTGCCACATGACAGAGGTGAACGCGCCCCGCCTTAACCACAGCCAAATAGGCCGGTACTCGATTTACTTACCCCGGAAGGATGGAAGGCTGAGTTGACCTAGGCGGTTGGTTACATCCCGAGATGGTTTACCTGCCCACAGGCAGTCACCCATCTCAGTATTAACTGGGCCCGGCGTACATTAACTTCGCTGATTGGATCAGACGCGTTACCACTACACCACGCCGACCGTGTAACGCTCACCGTCGATCTGCTCGCGGACTTGCAAAATGTTTAAACTTTTGTGATGACAGTGAATTGCAAAGAAATGTTTTATGTAGGCTTGGACAAAAATTTTAAAATGCAAAGAAATGTTATCTCGTTTAAGCAGATAATGTAGAGCATTTGGACTTGATAATTTGTCTTCAGGGTCAGACAATAACCCCTCAGACAGCACATACACATGTTGCCAGCATAGCACAATTTTTGCAGTCTCGTCAGTTACTCTACTCACACAGAGTGACAGATAACTAGCTGCACTTGCACCAGGCCCAGCACAGATATTAATTTAGGTCTATCAACGTTTACAATAAATACTGTACTACTGATAGATGTTCAACAGCATTATGTATTTGTGTATCTTGGCACCTCATGTACAATTTAAACAATTCAACATGTTACCCACCCCGCAGTTCTTTCAGGTGAATTCCCACATGGTACAGTCTACAGTCGCAACACTGGCAACAGTACAGTAAGATGCCAGGCTGTCAGTGTGCACACGTGTAACAAGCAGTGATACAGTGTGTACTAGAAAGTACTCCGAGAGTGCAGGTACCTCCGCCAAGGCAAAGCTATTCGCCAGGTGGCGTCAACATCTTCGCTTTGCCAGCGGTTCCTGTATGCCCCCTTCAATGCAATGGTAACGAAAATTTCAAAGTGATCTAGAATCCAGGATTCCTGCCGGATCACCTGCAAAATTGAATCACTGGTAGTTTGTGCCATGCCCAACATACCCTTAAAATTTCAGAAAGATCCGTCCATAACTTTTTGAGTTATCTTGCTCACACACACAGACAAACAAACAAAAACTGGCAAAAACATTACCTCCTTGGCGGAGGTAAATATACAGTCTATCTCCTTCTCTGTGTCTGTCTGTCTCAGAGATATTATCACTGATATATTATCACTGGTAGTAGAGCTCCAAATTCATTCCGTCATGAATTTCATCTGAGTCAAGCCAGTCAATGCAATAACACCAGCTCCATTCAATCTCATGCACGTGCAACACATCAAAACAAACAATAAGATAAAGTTGATGACAAAGTCTTTGCAAACTCCACTAATTTTCCCATCTTTTTCCCCATAACCCTTAACACAGCAGTCTATACTACTGGCCAATTATTTCATCAACAAAGATTCAAAGCACCTCAGATTCCGCTCACTGACACAGCACACCTTAGAAATGACTTTATTATCTTATAATATAAAATAGAGATGTTTCAGTTTGAACTGCGACTGACTGGCTCAGAACTGAGCTCCGAGCTAATGCAGCAGCACCTTGGCGTGAGTCACAATACCCTGTAGACCTACTGGCGCCAATATAAGGTGATGTGAGGCCCAAATGGCCAAAAATTGAGGCCGTGGACCGAGTCGAGACCCGAAGAGCCGAAAATTGAGGCCAAAGGCTAAGATCAAGGCCGCAGGCTGAGGTAAAGCCCAAAGGACCTCATCTCACCTCATACGGGCGCCAGTAGGTAGACTTTATTAATTGTTATTATTATAATGGGTTCACAAAATTTGACCCTTCTTGAAACTGAAAAAAAACTGTTCTTTACAATCTTAAGGTCTGACGGGAAAGTGCATTGGGCCCATGCTGTAGCTTCAGTCCTGGGAGGTTGTTCGCAGTTTCCCACCCTGGACTAGGTAAAGGCTTGCTGGTTAAACTGTAAAATATAAATGATTTTGCATCTGTGCATGAATTTAATGAACACAATCTCCGGGTCTAAAATCATCAGGCTTGATCTCAGCTTTTGGTTTTGAGTTGAGTTGAACTTGGTCTCAAAGGTGTCTCAAGTTTCTGCTCTTGACCCACCCGTTCTGTGGTCTTGGTCTCCATGATTTGGTCTCAATGTACAATTGTACATCATTGAGGCAAGTATTTCTATATTCATTACTATGACTCCCCATGCTCACAGAGATCAACACAATCTGAAGGTTTTTGTACAGCTTGACCGACAACTGGCAAACAATGATAAATATGCAGGTACAAAGGATACAGTCTTCCAATGTGACATGGTCCTTGAAAATTGTATACCTGAAAACACAGCATTGCCATGATTCCAATTACGTCAGTAAACTGCAATATGAACACTCAGTCCAGCCGTACACTGTTAATATAGTCCTGAAGCATTAAGTAAGTATGTAAGTAAATAAAATATTGACAGTGCACAGTGTCAGCCAGTGGCCAGATCTGGGGCAGTTGGCTAAGTCATTTGGGGGAACTGTAGGCCTGCTGGAAGCAGCGAGTTTTAAGCAGGCGACAAAATGTGTGTGCAGAAGTAGAACTGCGAATGCTAGATGGGAGTGAGTTGACTGATAACATATACTATATTGCATGTTATTATGTAAATCATCAGTAATTACACTATTAAAAGAATAAAAACTTAACTTCACTGAAGAAAAAAATTCATAACAAACTGACTTTCTCAAAATAGTTAGCCTGAAGCACTATGAATAGCATACCAAAAGCCCCCAGGAATCTCAAGTGAGCTGTATTCAAAATTTAAAATTTAAAAAAATGACAAATTGCTCAATTTGCAGTTAGTAATACATGTCATCAAGACATAGGCAGGTTGCATATCAGATCAAAAGTGATAAACAGTATAGCATAAATATGCCATTAATATGCCAACATGATCCTACTGCTGATAGAAAAAAAAAACCCTAAATGATGGAAGTCAAACATAGGCTAACTATTAGAAACAAGAAATTTGAGCTAATGCTCACGAGATGTGCAAAAGCCTATAGCAGTTCTTATTCGTAAACTGTCAGTCTATCTCCAGCCATTTTGTCACACTTTTACGGGGGTACCGCTTTGATGCCCTCGTGCGCAGGTTTCCTTGAACCCAGAAAATCGAGACTTAGACTGTCAAAATCTACGTTCAATGCTGAAAATTTCATATGCAGCTTGTGCATGTCTATCTCGATTGGTTTCGGCGCAATTCGCTCTTGAAATGTGTCTCACACCAGGAAATCGCCAAACAATCCATAAAAACCATATTTTAGCGTTCAAGGTCATCCTAGGTCATTGAATTCAATGGCAATCGAGAGCCAGTATAGGACTTCATATTAATGATTAATAGTAACCTAGGCCCTATCTTGCACTGCTACTGAGATACAGCGACTTATTGGCTAAAAATCGCAAAATTTTTCCCACCCCCCCTCTCATTTAGCGCCCTCGTTTGGGGTGACCCCCTTCGAATTTATGAAAAAGCTTTACGGTTCTTAAAACTAGAGTCTTCCA
>Ga0056128_1005745_pt1 | contig 15609 bp, 6 predicted proteins | sample WorMetLIZISLAND2_FD_71113 | JGI IMG/M metagenome (GOLD analysis project Ga0056128, IMG submission 71113) | Marine gutless worms symbiont microbial communities from Max Planck institute for Marine Microbiology, Germany - Olavius geniculatus... ...
GACGTAATCAACCGTGCCAAATTTTATCTCAATCAGATCAGGGGTTTTGATTCTGTGGGGGTCGAATTTTTGGCTTTCCCATAAGAAAGAGAAGTCGCCGTTAACACAGGGCTTGAACTATCGTTCAGCCTGTGATGAACGTGTTTCGTGTTTTAATTAAACTGTTGAGACAAGAGAAAAGGTATGGTGCGAAAAAGTTTATCGCGTACGGTTTGACAGTTAGGCCAACATGTCCCTGCGGTAGCTTAATTAATACCGGACTCTTTACTTTTTGCGGTGACCTCACAAAACCGACGTCACTGTTGTTTGTTAGCAGATTTAATAAAAATTTGCCATTTTCATTGCCAATGGATGATCCATTGTTGACGTAAAATTTTATAAAAATCAGATGTTGTTTATTGGAGATACGCAAATATACAGACTACAGATGCGTTTATATTATGATAATCAATAATTAATAACTTCGCTAATAATAACCTTTAATCGCAATAAAATGCAGCATACAATAAAAAAGTACAATACAGTGCAGAAGCTAATTACTAAAAAACCTAAGCTAAAAGACAATATTAAAAAAAAAACAGAGAATACCATGTGTCTGTCACAGCATACTTCTGAACAAACTTGTGAAGCCTGCGAGCAATGCATAAATCAACACTCGGCAGATCAATAACTGTTCTGATAAACTTAGTGTTTTCTACACTAGAACAGCCAAAAATTCTATATGCAGCTCTGTCGAGCACATGGTTCAACATATCTATCTCAGACTTTGTAAGAGGCAAAACATCAATGAATAATTCTTTTGAACAAAATTTTGTGGACGCTTCAGCAATTTATTGGGGATTAAGTGCGCAAAATTTTATTTAAATTCGTTCAGATTTGACATTTCTATTGTACGATGTCTATGGGGTTACTTTTTTCCGGACACAGTGTAGTGTAGTGTCAGTACCCGCTACTTGAAGTTATGACGAAAATATAAATTAAATGTAGGCTATTAGTTACATGGACCGTTTCCCATACACGAAACATTTTGAAAACTAACGGTCGTAACTTTGACAAACTGAACTTCAAACTTGCAGTAAAATTTCCAATTCTGAGTACGCTTAGGGCTATATCAGTTGATATGCTCAATATAGACCTAAGCAGTATGAGCAGTATGAGCGTGTGTTATCTCAGTACTTGTATCTTCAGCTAATCAAAGACACTGCGTAGCCTACTACGTGATTGGAAGGGTCAAATTAGAATAGGCCCTACTGCGCATGCTGTGCGTTCGCGGCAACCTGACACCCCTATCTGTTGCACTCACAATCGGACGTGCCACACAGCAAGTCCTAGCAGTGCAGATCAGAGGCGTGTGGACAACGGATGTCAGAATCCGCAGCTGATCCGCCAAGGCCAGCAGCGACACGCTCGGTGTCACATGGCGTCACGAGCCACAGCTAATCAGACACGAACTGTTGGAGGAATTTTCTGCTCTTAATATGCCCAGTTACCAAAGATGACTGATAGGCAGATAGTCCGAGAGTCAGAGAATCAGGGAATGGTTGACCTCTGACATTATACAGTAGTCAGTACGAGACGTGCATACTACACAGAAGAAGAAATGCGTTTTCAGTCTGTTGTGGAAACGGGTACCCGTGGAAACTCCACGGAAAGCTGGCATCACGAATGTTATTCGGTGGGGGGGTGGGTTGCAGACTATTGCAGTGGTAAGATCACAGAGTGAGCTAAAAAGAGACACCCTCTTAATTTCAGTCCGTCTCTTGTTATAGCTGCATTATAAGTGTATTTGCAGTTTTTGCTAAAGAGGGCCTACTCAAGTTTTATTTTTGGCCGACCGTTAGATCAAGCCTTGGGTACGATGTGTCGTCTGCCTGTCTGTCTGGCTAACGCATATATTGTAGCTAAACCGTACGTCGTAGGGGGTCTGCGATGATATCGTTGGATAAAGCGATGACGAGTCCCTATAAGCTGTCAATAGTGACCATGACTATCCGCAGCGATTTGGCCGCAAATTTAAATGCAAAGTTTCTGCCTGCAGCCGTCATTCACGTGCGCCGAATTATCTATATGCCTACGTGTGTCATGTCGACCTACCAGTGCATGGAGATTGACGAAGTCGGTCATTGAAACAAATGTACACAGTCTTTAGTTGAATGTAGACCTATGTCTTCATTGTGTGCCATAGATCACTTCATCAACCTCAGTCTGCCAATCAATCTATTGACACTGCATGCAAAGCCTAGATCGATATAAGTTTACCACCCATCACGTGAACTAATAGTGCGCAGCAATGCGGTACGCCGTTTGTGCGTCATCTCTCAGTGCTGTAGAAATTGACTTTGCTGATCGACATTAATCCGTTAGTTAAGTCGTGAGCTGTTTAGTTTAGTCGATACGAATCCTCCCGGTCGATAAAAACCAATCACTGAAGTGGAATCGTGGACGGAACTTTGGCTGATCCGGTCTACCTCTCGGCCGGGATACGTCAGGCCGAGCGACCTATAAATAGCACGCGGCGGTGATCCGGCGAGGGAGAGGCATGGCATAGTAATGCCGGGGGTGGGCGTTGGAGCGGTGAAACTCATCAGCATCACTGTACCCACCCAGGCGCCGCAGCTGCCAGCCAGTCTACTCTCTGATAAAACCAAGAAGCGGCCACGGCGGGAAGAGCGGCAGCGGTTAATGGCCTAGTAGCAACGGTGGATTGGCGTATGCAACTGCAGCATCAGCATCAGCAGCCCACGCGGGAGTGAAAGTGAACCTATAGTGTGACGTAGAGACGAGAGGGAGAGAGGAATAGCCAGACTCCGCAGTCAGTCACAGACTATGACGCAGCAACGAACAGGAAGCAGCGCAACATCCTGAACAACCTCGTCCGATTCTTCCTCGCAGAAACTTCAACGGGATCAGCGTCGTCAGTGGCGTCAGCGTTCACACGACGTTGTCGACCCGTGGACCCGTTGTTCCAGCGTCGTCGGCGTCCTCGGCGCGGGATACGATGGTACTCGGCATGGAAACGTCATCGCAAGGTACGTAATCTTTACCTATACCTGCGTACGCGCTCTGCCAACTTTATTATAGAAGACCTACGTTTATTTCATCACAAGGGTAGAACACGGACAGAGAAAAAAAGAAAAAAGAAAGTCTTTGTTGCTTTTTTCACGTCGTGTACAAATGTTTCTACACTTACAATAATAGCAGTAGGCTAAATGAGGACAACTTGAAATGCAAATTTTGACTGTGATCAGGTCGTAATATTCGTACTCTTCTCTTGCAGAAGATAGCAGTGTTTTGGATCGATCGCTAATGTAAAGTCATTGAAAGCCCAAAACGATATAGACCAATCTTGCCTTGTATGTAGGACTAGGTCTACTGTGCTTTGCGGAGTCGCGCCATCAGTTCTGGCATGAACACGTGACCAATAACTGCACGTCATTATCTGTGGTACATTATCATTATCATTCAATCTATCGCCAGTTCGCTACTGTAAGTTAAATACCAAGCGCCATTCTGTTTTGTCGGTCGCTGTGTTGGTCTCTGTATCTATGACAGCAGAATACTACATAGTTCGTCAGTTCGTTAAACTTCGTTTCACAGAATTCTATCGAATTTGGTCAGAAATTTGGGAACACAAAAATTAGAAAAGATGCAAACTTGTCCTGGTATACCTTTAATCATGCGCATGTTCTAAGATATCGTTGATTATCAAAATGTAACGTGAAGAAAGACGACTGAAAAGCAGAAAACTGTACCAAATTTTTTATGCGGAATTTTTGGGAAACTGTTCACTGTTCAGCGAACTGTTTATAGAAACTGAAAAGACCTGCCAAGAATTTGCTTTATTTGAAGTGTTCACTGTTCAGTATTCAGCAAACGTGTAAAAAGTTAAAGCAAATATCTGAAAGTTATTGTGATAGTTAATGTAGTCAAAAGTAAGTTAAGGGAGCGCATTTCATGTGATTTGTCTTTTGTCTTATCAATATTGTTGCTATACCATGTGAATAAATAAGGGCTTATTGAACAAAAATTTACAACGCGGCGGACTTTGTAAAATTCTCGTGCTTGCTATATTTACTTTTTTGACTCTTATCATCGTTATTGATATAATATTATTAATATAATTTTCGACGAGTATAGGTAATGTTATGGGGTCTGTCAGCTTGATGCAAGAGACAATGTTCTAAAGGGATTTGGATGAAATTTTTGAAGGGGTTGGAAAGGGCTCAATAAGTAGGAGATCAGATTTTGGTGGCAACATTTTTACGATTTTAAAACATTTTTTGTTTAAAAACAATGTATGTCAGCGTTGAGTTAAAGAAACTTGACTATCTTTTGCTTGAAGTATACAATGATCAAATCTATTGTTTCAGTTAAAAAAATTGATCATAAATTTTTGAAATTACTGTCGTGTTTACGCCGAGAATTCACCGTTTGTGAAATTTTTTAAAACGTTGCAACAGACGTTTTTTTGTGAGAAATAGCAAGGAAACACGTTTAAAACATTTATCACAACTGTACGTGATTCTGAACAGTTGATGAAGGGCTTCCACTTTCAGTGCTCGCCTGGTGTCGTGACGAATCACTTTGCACGAACGTCTTGTCCATGCGCTGCATTAAGTCTTCTCGGCACACACGTTTCCACGGCTTCCTGCCCGTCACGCCGTGTGGACGCAGTGAATTAGTGTCTGTCTGCCGCCAGAAAACACACCTAGACACTAGCGACGTGGCTTTGGGCAGTGAGTGGGGCAATTACTAATAACTTGAGCCAGTGGGAAAATGTCTTTATCAGCAAAACTGTCTTTTAAAAATACGTAATTTGGGGCTAGAAATACCCTACTTTGGGTGAATTTTGACAAAATTAAAATTCTAATTATGCACCCATAGTTTCTTGATTTTCCTCTGTGAGGCTCTGTCCTAAATTTGCAGCTGTCTGTGGAGAAAAAAAATTGCAACTTCTTTTTCAGCTCCCAACTTTTCTTAAACCCACCCATTTTGAATTCCGTTTATCATGTTCCCGTATGCACGGAATGGATTAGTGTCACTATGTCTGGGGTGAGAAAACACATCTAGACATTGAGTAGACCTATTTTATTCGCTGCTGACATCCTGTCAGGCGTGTGTACAAAACGTGCACGCTCAGTGTACACGTCGACCTGTGTATCTAGCACTCGAGCGTTCACAAATTGGTGGACATTATGTTCTCGGGTCGGTATAATGTACACTCGACACGGTAGGCCTACGGCTTAGTAACATTGTTTACTAATCGCTGCGGTTTGTATTTGCCCGTGTAAACTATGTATAACCCGTGACATCCCCGCGGGACGATCTGCGTAAAACACTGCACTCCGATTCACGTGATCAGCAGCGCGAGCTATTTCGACTTCTGCTTAAGAGTAATTCTCACTTAAAATCATTATTTACTATTAGTGGTGGAAAATTAAACAAATAAAGGAGAAAACAAAACTATTCGAAATAGTAGATATACATATGTGTGAACTAAGTCAACGACAAGTTAACCATTAATCGTAGCCAACTAACTGCTTGGCGTTCGTAATAATTTTTGCACGTTGCAAAAATGTTTTGTGTTTTGTATTAGATGTGACCACGACCTAATTGCTCGCTCTGGTCGGTATATGGTGCTTTATGAATATGTGCATTATTGTTAAGCCTGTTATTTTTACAGAGTTATTATTGTTTTTTTACTCACATCTGTGAACTGACTGCAGCAATAGATGTAGACCTATTTCAACATGTGCCTTGAATGGCATACTGTAACAAATGGTCCATAATTTGAATAAATTCAATAACTAACTGGCTAACAGGCCATATTTTGACTGAGTACAATGCAAATATAGTCCTATCGAGAAATATGGCATTAACTTAATAAAACGCACACAGCTTGGCAATGCAGCACGGCTTTCCATCATGCTTCTTGCTGTACCCCCTAAACAATGAGCTTGGACGCCGGCTAATAAAGCGTAGGCCTACGTGAATGACAGTACAGCGACTCGGGCCATAAACCATCGGCCGACAAGCGCCAGACTGTGATTGCAATATCAACGCCGCCGTGTCCATTCCGGATATTATACTGACCACGCCAGTCTTCCACGAACAAAGGTCATTTCCGCCGTTTGCTCCCTCTGAGTAATCCATTTTGGGTCTACTCTAGTATTGGGAGCAGTCTGTGCGTCTGTCCGGCCGTGTGCCGGGAATGCCCAAAGCGCATCAGCAACGCGTGTCTGTTCGGCACAAACGCATCGTTCACGCAGCGACTTGGGGGCCAGAACTGATGATAGCTGGGCGTCACGACCGGTTTCCGAGAGTGATGGGCCGATATTTCGACATGTCGTTTCACCGCTTGTCGATTATTGAATCTCTAAGAGGTGTACGGAGCGACAGAACTGAAGTGAACTAAACTTCTAGTTCAGTTTTGTCGATTTTTGCTGTGATCGAATTAAATACGCAATTCTTTACACCTGAGATTAAGGGCGGACGCTACTTGACTTCTCAGTGTAGCGACGCGTCACGCTAAAAAGCGACAAAACTGAACGAAATTTTTTGCTTTGATTTTTGCTGTTTTTTAGTCGAATTTTGTCCAAATTTTTGGTATTTGATTTTATGACAATAAATTTATTTACTGTTTTCAGAATACCTCCGGGCGGGTAAAGGAAGTTGGTGCAACGAAAAAAATATGTGTGATGTAACAATGTCTGCTGCAGCCAATTTTGTCTTTGAATAAGATCGGTTAGTTGTCATGGCAACAGGGGTCGTCATGGGACAAATTTAAATGACACCATCAGATAGCCCGGGCCCGAAAATACGGGGTAGGTGCAAACAGCGCGCAATTATCTTTTACGGGGACCGAGTTATGCCGCTTTGAAATCCCCATAGGCTGTAATGCAAATGTTCATTTTTTTACATTGGGGCGTAAAAGGGGCAAATTTTTAAAAAAAATTAATCGAAAACATATAAGGAATGTGTCCGACGTTAGGACGCTTCGTTCGAGCCATTAACGGCGTCGGTCGGTCCAACGGGCTGGTCTGTAGCCGTGCGCAAGGAAAAAAAGAAAAAATAGATGCCTAACGGCGAATTTCGCGCATGTGCAGCCACGCCCCTTTGAACCGATTGTAACCAAATTTTGCATATGTGGTCGGGTGGGCGATGTGATCATGATGCCAAGTTTTGTGGAAATCGGTTAAAGGATTTCGGGGTTACAGGACCCCCTCACCCAAACGCCATTTAACGTTTAAACAGTAGTAGGCTTATGGCCTGGAACCCACAACGTTTATGAATAGGTCTATGTTCTACAACAGACAGCCAAAAACAAAACCCACTCACATAGAGTATACAATAACATGAGAAAAATCAGAAAATGCATCCAACGAAAGACGCAAGGTGCGGGGTATAAGTATGGTAGATTTCGGGGTATATTGGGTGAAGGGAGTCTGTGGGAATTCTGTGTGAATTTTATGGAAATTTCCACATATTTTTCTGTGGGTATGGGATGGGTATGGGAATTGAAATCCAATTCCCACGGAAGCCCTGTCATTCAGACAGTGATACCCGCGGTGTATTTTTTGTTTGCAGCCAATCAGATAACAGCTGTCTATGGTCAGCCACGCCTTTAGTGCAACTTCATTGAACATACAATGGACGAAAAAAATTAATTGAAAAAAAATAATATTTTTACTCATCCTGGTGTCTCTGTCTGAACTTTGCCCTATGGAGCTGCAGCCGTCGTCCACCCCATGGTTAAAACGCGTCTGCTATGTACGGCTTAGGTTTTCAAGTTCTGTTTCTGTTGCCGTTTCGTTTCCGTCTTATTTTCAGCCCGTTTTCGTTAAATGGTGCTGACTTGCTGATTAGCTTGCAGCAGCGGCTATGAATTTTTAACAGAATGTTTTGCAGTCGGCGCGATGCTTCACAAACTTCTTTTAGCATTATCATCTGCATCTGCCTTATGCAATACGTAGGTCAGTAAGGTAACCTAAACGAGATATCGGTCATGTTGCGAGATTTTGACTTAGTTTAATAGATGAAGCGATTCATAGTGAAGAATGTCCATGTTCTATGGGACACTCATGTAGGTGAATATAAATGAACACGCGGACAGATAGACGGCAATATGGTCCAAATTGCTGGTGGGCCTAAGTTGGGATCGAGTGCAGAGGTAGACCCTAGGCCTATAATGCATCTATTTTAGGTCATTCATGAATGAATAGGATAACTACTGCAAGTGCGTGACTGCATTTTAGCTAATTTTTGAATGAGCGATGACCGCCCCCGGCGCGGATGAGAAAAGTCACTGCCGGGATCCCCGCGGAGATCACGGCAAGTAGGACCGCTACTTGCTGCTCACGACACACGAATGAAAAAAATAATGACTAGGCCTAGACAAAGACACGGGGTTGCGGGGGTTACGAAATGGCGGAAATTCATTAAGTGGAATTGCCGAATGTCGAGCACCAGACCTGTACACGAATAAGAACTGTATTCGATCCGGCGCGGCCCTTTTCACTGACTAAATGTCAAACTCCACTTATCCGGTACTTTGATTTGTTGCGGATCTGTTGTACAGCAAGTTGTACAGCACAAGACCACTATGAGATAGAAAACCTGTCTAACATATTTTCATGCCAAATTCATAACAAATCGAAGCAGTGCAGTTTGCATTCGCTGTTCCAGCTGAATTTCTAATATACCATTTTTTTTGAAAATCACGAGTTCTAGACTTGACCGTTAATAATAATAATAATTGAACATTTATATAGCGCACTATTATTTGGAAGAAATCTCTAGTGCGCTTATTAAAGGTAGGCCTCACAATATGAAGTCGACCATACATCCATGTAGTTAATCAAAATGCGTTTTTGAACGACGTGAGTAATGAATTATTGTTTGAAGTGAGAATATAAGCGGCCCTCGGGTTGCCCTGGCCGTGGGCACATCAGTTCAACGGTTTGCCTAAACACCACAGATCACTGCAGATCAGCTGAGATGGCAGAGTTGGTTATGGTTAGGGTTAGAAGTACAGTAAGTGCCATCTCATCTGATTTGTGGTGATCTGCATGTAGTGTTTAGGCCGACCCCAATTCAACGGCGTAACAACCTTTCGAGAACCCGCTGTTTTACGACTTCTGATCTACACCGCGGGCGGGTCCCTGGTGCATCAGACTTTCTTAGTCCAGTAACAGGTAATGAATATTCATACAGATGCGGATGCAGACAGACTGCAGGATCGGGGTGGGAGACGAGCAGTAAAATCTCGACTTCAGGTGGTCAGTCACGCCTTAAAGCTGAGTCATTGTTTCGTTCGCTTCCAATTTGTTTAAATGACGCTTGATGTCATAAACGCGTCTACGCTAGACGCGTGCATGCATTTCTTTGTTCACGTTGATAACCGGACTGATTGGGAAGCTTGTAACCGAGCCCGGTGGTGGGTTGTAAGTTTTATAGGTTAATATAACATTTATGCAGACATACACGTTATACATGCTATTGCTGAGTCGACATCAAACAGTGGACTCAAGTAAATATTCCGTAATGTATGCAGAAGTGGTATAAGTAGACAGACAACAGCGTGGGAGTATAAGAAGCTATGGATGACTTCATTTACGTACAATTTTTTGGTTTATTGAAGTTGACTTTTGGGCAACAGTTGTTGCTTTCTTCGGAACGCTGTATAGACTTTTGTTCATCGCTTGATGTCGCTACAGCTAACAGACTGTCATAGGATACTGAAAGGTTGATAAGTTTCCTCCATCTCTTTTTTCATCGATTTGTCCTGTTCTTTTCCGATGTGCCGTTGCTTCTTTAATCCACTTACGATAATAAGCTTACCCGGTATTTTGATATCGATATGTGTCGCATCTCTAATCTTCGTATCGATGTCGGTCTACATCTGATCTGACGGATGTAAACGGCGTCTCTGTCGACAGGAAGTGATGCACGGACACTAATTGTGTATGCACAGTGGACGGGCGGGCAGGTGTCTGTAATAACTATAAATGAAGATGAATGACCTGAGAGTGCATCTTACTTGCACAGTATAGCATGACGAGCTGCCGGCGCGTCGAGACTTATTGTGATTTATCAGTATACGGGCCTACCTGTGCCGAAGGGAAAAGTTTATGTTTTAATTGGTTAGACTTTGATGGGGAGCATTTGTTATTTCTCTTGTAATGTTAATTTTTACTGTTATAATCATATGTCTACGGTTGATCCCGTGATTAGCGTAATCATTAATTTTCGCAGCTCTATATTTGTAATGAGAATTTTTATTAGCCATATTACGGTAGGCGCTAGCTAGCAAGAGAAAAATAACAACAGTTTTTTTCATAAAAAGAGAAACCGTTGTCTATTAGGCGTTTTCTGTCTCATATAATCGAGGGTCTACAGTTGAAGTATCATTTCATCACTCAAAAGCCGATGTCCTTTCTTTACCGTTGAGTAACTTTACGGCTTATAGAGCGTTTTCGTCGCCTACGTCGCTTATTGTGCGGTTTTATCTATTAGACATCAGGTTGTAGTCCGTCATAACTTTTATTATTGTTATCATCGTCATCATCGAGTTAGATTGTTTATTTATTTAAAGGTATACAAATGCAACTTAGACTAAATGAATTAAATGTAAAAAATAAACGAAAAGCAAATAAAAATTATTACGCAGAAAATATAATTGATATGTGTTTAACTTTATTTGTCGTCCAATTATAGCAATTAAATTAAAGGTTCACAACTCAAAAACGGTATAAACTGAAATTGTACATAAATAGCTGTTCTTGCGTAACACGTGCATAACAAAATCGCTTTCACCTAAAGCAATAAAAAGTTTTATTCACTCTCTGTGTGTCCGTTTCTTAAAATTAGACAGCCATACTCCTTTACAAATTGGTACATAGACTACAATGATGACGTCGAGTCGGATAAAGAGAAGAGTGGTGGTCTGTCAGTCTGTCTGTATGTCCATAGACGTCTAGATTTATTATGGAGTAGTCCATGGTCTGTCTGATGCTGCAACGGTGAAGTCAGCAGCAGGCAATAATTGCAGGGAGCAGCCCGGGCGGGCGGTAAAGCCGTGAAGGAGGCGCCTTGCCTTGCCTTGCCTCCCGTGGAGAGCCGCTGCTGTGTCGTCGTGTTTTTGGCGTTGGCGACCGACCATGCCTGCAGGCCTGCGGACTGCACTGTAGCAGCAACCGATCGATCGGACTTGCTCACTGGATGGACACTGCGTGGGCACGGACTCGTTGGACATAGACGGACATAATGACCTCATACTGCCCAAGCACAGCGAGCGCCTAGTGCTCTGCAGCGCTCTGCCTGGCTGCACGCCTGATCCTTGCAGAGGCTACGGCCAGCAGGACTTGCTTGGCTGTCGAGCCTGCAATCTTGTGACGTCGTCGACGACGTGGCATTTCTGCTGCTTCAGTGACTGATGACGATTAATACGCTTGAGCAGCAGACAGCTCCAACCCTGTAGTCCTCACTTTCAGATTGACCACCAACCGGTGTTCAACTTTGAGCTAGCTACAGTACAACGCTATAGCCTGACTTAGCAAGATATTCCTGGTTGTATGCTGTGCGACATTTTATAACTTTTCGGGAAATATATTTGCAGATATTGTGAAACCAGTGTGTTCAGTTTTTTAAAGTTTAGGATTAGTAAAGTTCTTTCTTATTTTTTCCTAAAATGCGCTTGTGCACTGCGATAGCTTTATAAAGAGAGCAACAGTTTTTTAGGCTGAGAGAGAAAAGTGGCGACTTAGTAATATTATTGGCATAACTTACTTGCATCTTTACTCACATATCCATCAAAGGCCAATATGTCATAGGGCATAGGGCACATAATTATAGCATTATTATAACGGTTTCTTGTTAAGGTCGCTAAGGTCGTGTCCTGCAGCAAAGGGTTAGATCAGCAATTGCTGGGGCGGTTGCTGCAGCAGAGTGGTGCTGATGATGATGATGATGGCGCGGTGATGCGGAAACTGACACACCAATATGAGATCAGCAGCGTATAGGCGTTGACCACTGCCTTTAACCCTTCACTGTCGAGACTCTAGACCGAAACCGTCTGGTCTCGGTCTCTCGCTTTCGCGATCTTAGCAGTTTACAGCTGAGCACTTTGTAGTTTTTAAGCCGAAGATTCATTATTGTTGGCCGATTCGCATAGCAGTCACGCACTATTCGAAACTTACGAGCAAATGACGGGAAGCTAGTGACTGTATTGTTGCGGTCTGCGGGGATCATTAATCTTGGTCTTAATCGTAGTTTCGAGTTCCTGCTCTTGGTTTTGGAGTTAAAATTTTGCTCCTTTTCACATAATCGGATTCCAAGTGATCGTCGATACAATCCGAAAGCTGAGTGAAAGCGATTGAGACTTGGACATTGTTGTAGGAGATATGGTGCTCATATCTGATTCAAGCAGGAACTAAGGGGTTAATTTAGATAAGTGGCTGGACACAAGTGTCTGATCGTGTGTCAGTCTGTCGATCTGTCTGGCGGTCTGTCAAGTGAGCTAAGTTACATATGGCGACATGTCACGTCATCCTGACTCACCTGCGACCAATCCACGACACACGCCCATAGAACATCATCATCATCATCATCAGTCGCTAATCACTTCTCTGTTCCATCTACACGATCTCACAAGCACTGCAGCTCCACTGCCCCAGAGTGTCGGCTTACCGTGGACGCCGGGCGGTATAGCACGTGATTAAAACGATGTAAAACGCACACGTGTATTCGTAACATAATGTCACCTAAACTCGAATTAAAGATTTCGTATAAGAAGAACAGAATAACAATTTCATTCCAATCCTTGTTAGCGAATAATGCAATCGGTAAAACACAATGTAAACAGACAGGCAGACGAAAAGTAATGTGGCAGTCATTTACTTCACAAATCATTCACATATATCAAATAATGACTTTATAAGAATAGGCCTATCGCGATGTCCTCACCAACCGCAGTAAGTCACTCAAATATCTGGCCTTGTTGTGACTTTGACTTTGATCCTCACGATCTTGAAACAAAAACACTTCATCTAAGCATGGTTAAGGTATTTTTGTCAAAATCTATCAAGCCATTCCGGACGTAATTATAGAATTTTAGCAGCTTGTAACTGCTTTGCAGTCAGTAACATTTTTACGCGCGAACGCATCTACTGCTTTCAGCGCGTCTTAGCCATCGCAATTCTCTCTGTCTGTCTGTCCGTCTGTCACACGGGTGGATCAGTCACAAACGGTGCAACTAGGATCACCAAATCTTCACCGTCGGCTGCCTGGAAGGCTAGTTTCAGAAACCGTAAAGCTTTTCCATAAATTCGAAGGAGGTCACCCCGAACGAGGGCGCTAAATGAGAGGGTGTAGACGAAATTTGCGATTTTTTGGCCATTAAGTCGCTGTATCTCAGTAACGGTACGAGATAGGGCCTAGGTTACTATTAATCACTAATAAGAAGTCGTACACTGGCTCTCGATTTGCGCCGAATTCAATGACATTGAATGACCTTGAACGCCAAAATAGAGGGTTTATGGATTTTTCGGCTATTTCGGGCTGCAACACAAGTCTATATCATTCAGTAAGTAAGTAAGTAAGTAAAGTGTAAATTTATGAAGCGCATACTCAAACAGATTTCTAATGCGCTTAATACATTTTGTCATCAATATTTCGCAAAAATAATTCACAAGGTGACGCCACGGAACTACCGCTATGCGATCTAGACAGAGAATTTGGTATTTGTATATTAACTTATCGTGAACACCCCAATTTTCAGCTAAACTACTGAACCGGAACTGCTATAGGCTTTCGCACGTCTTGTGAGCATTAGCTCAAATTTTTTGTTTGCGTAAGAATAATACAGGTAGGTTTATTGCATGTGCTGTCCGCATTCTGCCATTAATCAAATCACATTGAGGCAGTGCATTGTTCGGCCAATTTTTCTTGATTTGTCGCCCGACGAATATCCGGACTTCTCTGAGAAGCATAAAATAAAAAGATTTCTTCATGACGTTTGAACATCAGCTAGCCGGCCGGGTCAGTACATAGGCCTAATGGGCGGCTTTGGATCGCCTTTATTAGTATGATTTGCGGCGAGGTGGATTATGATGTGCATGCGACTGCGCGCCTGGACACTGACAGCTGTGTTTTGTGCGATTGTTCTGTATAGGCCATATTACGCGTCTTGCTCGTCCGTCTGTCCCGTACAGGCTTTTAACCCCAAAACAAAAGGGCGCAGAAAAGTCAAAGCTTGAGTGAACGGTTCTACATTTTTAAGAGTGTGCTACTGCTCAGTTCAAACGTCAGAGGTCAAGGTCCCCGCACGCCAAAACCTCAAAAAACGACGCATGTCTGGTGTGAACACGGCTTGTGCATCTACCTAATTTACTATCGATGCCTGAGACGTTCGGCAACGGCCACACATATCATGTTGGCACTCAGTGACGATATCTTTCTTGCAGTAGATATTGACTAACCTACTGCATGAACTTCAAAGCTGGGTTGACAACAGCGTGATGTCGTATGAACGCTGTATCCCGTAGGTTCAGCTGTGGCTTTGATTCGGTTTGCCTTGTTCGTTTGTCAGCGGACGCAACCAAACTGTTTTGCCAGCTCAAAGTTCGCCAGTCACGCGAACTGTCTTTACGACTCGTTTATGCGCGGTAGGCCTATATATGCACACGAATTAGACCACGCCAGTGCAGATCTGCGTGTACACAGAGATATTTTTAAGTGATAGAATCGCATTTATGCCTTACTTTTAGATTTTAGTCCTTCCTATGACCAGCACATTGAGCACTCCGTTTCTTCCACTTTTTTTTCTGTCTGCTGCCACGAGACAGGTGTCGTCCCATGATATTTCCATGCATTCTCTCCGGAATGTGCCTTTCCAGTAAAATGTAATAAGTAAAAGTAAAATTTTCACGGATTTTACATGCAACTGCCTAAAACAAAATTGCGTGCGCGTTTTGCCTTCATACGTTTTGGGCAGTTGAATGAAAGTTGCACGCCAGTTTAGTTTGGCATGTCTTTACAGAGTCAGGGGAATCTCCAGAGCGGGTCCAGCCGTTAACACATTTTAATGCATTTCGCTCTAAAAAATGGCGTATAAAGAAAACAAAAAAATAACACATAAAACGTTTTTCGCTAAAAAAGTAGTAAAACAGTGCATAACATTGCATGCTTCAGTAAACTACTAGGCTATAGTTTGTGTTCTGAGTTCTGTCGTCAGTGTGAAAATTCGCCATTGGGCTAGTCATAGTGTATCGGTTGTCTCGCTTTGTTTAGCCACTAGCCGCTCTGGCGAAGTTTTTTCCCCAGTGGCAATGCATCACATTATCTGATCTTTTCCATTAGGCGCAGTTTCCGCTTCGCTGACCTCAGTTCCGTTTTCCCATCTCGTTGCTGCATGCTTCCATTAGGCCATCCGCTCTTTCCTGTTCTCCGGCGCTTACATAGCATAGCTTTTGCTGAAATAGACCGCACGTGTGGGGGCGCTGAAAACGCGAGACTGGAAAACGCGGAACTGGAAAACCCGGCACCAAATCGCAGGGGTGGAAAACGCGGGACCGGAAAACGGGGGAACCTCAAAGTTATGGAAAGCCGTCG
>Ga0056128_1005746_pt1 | contig 15607 bp, 12 predicted proteins | sample WorMetLIZISLAND2_FD_71113 | JGI IMG/M metagenome (GOLD analysis project Ga0056128, IMG submission 71113) | Marine gutless worms symbiont microbial communities from Max Planck institute for Marine Microbiology, Germany - Olavius geniculatus... ...
CCCCTTTATCTTTGGGGCCCAACATCTCCGTAACGGTGCAAGACAGACGCATGGTTCCAATGGACCACCAATAGGAAACCACATATGCCGAGTCCAATGGTCACGTGCTTGATGACGTCACGTGACCCAAAAAAGGTCAAACTCGTGACCCCAAAATTTTTGAAGCCCCGTATCGCCGTATCTGTACAAGATAGATTCATGATCATCATTGACCACCAATAGGAGAGTGCTCTCGGCGAGTCTGATGGTCACGTTCCGATGACGTCACGTGACCCCTAAAGATCAAAATCGTGACCCCCAAAATATTTAAGGTTCAGTGTCTTCATGGCTGTGTAAAGCAGATGGTTTATAATTGACCAACAAGATAAAAACTTTGTTATTGTAATAAACAGCAAATATAAATGTATTCAACAGCACATTGACAGTTAGGCGATGTAATGGTGAGTGATATCACCTTTTTATGATTTTTGCTGTTTTCGATGTGTCACTCATTGCATGTCGCCGTTAACAAGTGTATAAACTGATGTTTTGTACATTTATTTCCTATAAGGCCTAGTAGCTGGCTAACTGCTGCGAAATTTCACTATCTCAAACGGCAGCGGTACCTAAACTTGCCCTTCAAATTTTGCGTTGATCGAGTTTCTATACAAATTTTCGGGATATCGCGATTTCAAAAATTTTGCAAATTTGGCATAAAATGTTTGTTCAGCCCCCCCCAAAAAAATCATGTTTTGGGGGAGTTTTGACCCCCTAAACTACACTTTTTATCATCGAGACTTCCAGAAAGCACTTCCTTGCGCAGAAGCACGCGTTTTGAGCTCTCATTGGTCGTGATCGGTCCTACGGTGTGATCTGGACGCGAGGTGAAAAGTACAAAAAAAGAAAGAACCTTAAGTAGACCTAAGCCAAAATTCGCCATTTTTGCAGACATTCTTTCCGTCCTCTCACATCAACCAAATTTTGCATGCTGGGTCGTATCCCGAATATCTTTCTTGATTTTGATTTTCAGAAAGATCGGTTGAAAATGTGGGAGCAGTGGGGGGTCGAATTTTTGGCTTTCCCATTGACTTGTGATAAGATAGAGTTAAATGTCTTTGTGTTTTGGCAAAATTTTTGACTACAGATCGACGATTGCCGATCTGAGTGTAGGCCTATCAATTTTTGTTGACTTTTGTCAGATCGATACTGGTATATCGGATGTGATTTTTGTATTGACCCATCTCAGTTTTGTAGTCAATATGTTAAATATTCTATGCAGTGTTGTTTACGGTTTTAGTCAGTTTTTGATATGATTTAGTGCTCTAAGTGCATTTAAATGTCTAGCTTATGCGCAAGACCACCTGCGGGTGGCGTAAATAATCTCTGTTTATGCTGCGACTCTTACAAAGTGAGATGTCATTTTTCGTACTAAATTGTTTTCGGTTTAGATGGGCGTCTCAGGAGCTGCGTTTTGGATGGCCTAACAACCATGAACAAGTTTAGTGCGCCACGGATAATTAGATACTCTATGCCGAAGCACGAAAAAACAAATTTATTAGTATATTGCATCAATATTTGGTGACAGCGGCAGCGTTGAGTACGTACAGCGTTGGCATGGACTGCTGGTCATTGCCATGCACACGGCCTGTCGACATCTTGCTGCGCTGGACGACGTCAGCTGATCGACTGATGACCGGCGTACGTGTCTGTCGTTGCTTTGGACCACAGCGTCGGATAGCCGTCAGCACGGACTGTCGTTTATCATCACGTTTAGATTGCACCGTCAAGTTGACAGGGCGTCAGTTTCCGACAGCGGACGGGATCGCCCTGGACTAAGGCTTGCTGTAGACGACTGATGACGTCACGACGCGCGCAGCGAGGAGATTCCGACGATGGTGTTTCCCAGCATGGCAACCCTGGCGGCGGAGGCCGAGCTGCGAAATGACGTCACGAGTTTGTTTATTGATCTGAGTACAAGTGTGACAACAGGTCAACTGTGTTCTGCGGGCCGCGACTGTTTGCCACGCTCTACTGAGCACCATGCTTTAATATCAGTTGAACAGACGGAATAATTCTCGCAAATAATTTAAAATACACAGATCAGGCTGATAAACTGCCCAGACAGTAATGTTCACGAATTCCAGAGCTTCACTACAGTGTAAAATGAGACGTTGTATTGTCAGTTTTAAAGGCAGTTGTTTCATTTTTCTTAACATTATTTTAGCTGGAAAAAGCAGCTCTGTATGTCCATGATATTTGTGCTGACTCAGTATGGAGAAAATCTAGGTTTTTTTAATTTTTTTGTATTTTTACATTTTTCATGTTTTCTTGGGATTTTTTTATTGCACCTTTTTAGCATTAACTGAAAATTTATCAGTGCAGCTTGCTTCTGCTAGATTAGACATCATCAGGCTATACTTTTTCTGTTTTAAACATGTACGTATCACACGTATGATAGCATCTGTTTTGATGTTGCATTTTTGACTAAATGTATAAATAAGTGAATAATGTCTGGATCTCTGGAAGCTGTTTGTATCTCGTGTGGTTGACAGGTGACGCATCACTTGCAGTACCCGCCGAAAACATCTGTCGTTTACTCGTACTTTGAAAGCCGAGGTGGGAAGTTTGATAAAACTCTGTTTTTTGGCCTGCAGTACATTCTGAAGCGCTGGTTGGTGGGTGTAGTGGTGACAGAGAAGAATATCAAAGAAGCAAAGGAAGTGTATCGGAGTCACTTCGGACATGATTATTTCAATGCCGATGGTTGGAGATACATTCTTAAGGTGATGTTACTGGTGTACATTATACATCATCGGATGTCTTTAATATGGCATACGTAACAAGAAATTTGAGCTAATGCTCACAAGGTGCACGAAAGCCTATAGCAGTTTCTGTTCGCAAACTGTCAGTCTATCTCCAGCCATTTCATTGCAGTTCATTCTTGGAGTGTGCGCTGCAGCCAAAATCCTTTATTTTGGAATTTCAGAGTCTTTCAAAGTCATCAATGTTGATACGACTAAAAAGCTTGTCACTAGTGCTTGTTGTGATAGGCAGCATGCCCATTACTATCTGCAACCGTTTTTATTATATCCAGCTGTGTATAGAAAAAGCCTAATCAACATACTTGGTAGTGAAATTTTCTTAAATTTTTGGAGAGCATCGTCATAATTGGCTGTTGCTGTAGATTGTCAGAGCAGAACACTTGTATGTATAAATTTGCATTTTTGGTATTAGTTAATTTTTAGCTATTTTGCTAAACCAGCCATCTGTTTGTTAATTTGGTTACCAATAGGTTATATTTGTCATTTTGCTTAAGTGAACCTTGGGCAGTTGTTCTTATAACTCTGTAATGTTTCCAATAAACCAATCAGATATTGAGTGTGTTCTGTGAATATTTTTTGCTGTATTTTTTATGTGGGATTAAAACCATTGATACATCAGTAACTATTCTTGACAAGTTATGTAATGATGTGTACAAGCCGAAATATGTACCGTACGTCATTTGTCAATATGTATCAAAGCTGTATTATAGGAGTATTGATGTTATATTATCAGTGTCAAAAGCATTAGTATTTCAGCAATGTTGACAGAACTGTGCATATATGTGTGACAGAAACACAAAGGTCATTTGCCGATACGTATCAAAGCTGTGCCTGAAGGGACTCTAGTTCCAACACGTAATGTTCTGTTCACAGTAGAAAACACGGACCCCAACTGCTACTGGCTCACTAACTACCTTGAGGTAACAACCAGTAACTTTTGAATGCATACAAATTACAGCATCTGCTGGTTTGTTGACATTTTGGCATCTGCTGTCGACTTTCTTGGAATGCTTTCTGTTCACTGAACAATTTGTTGTAGATATGTCAGTCATTCATTCATATTTGTCTGAAAAACGTTGACAAATCGCAACGGATTACATCATATACAGTAATAGACATAAGAGCTAAACACGATAATAGAGTCAACGTCTCAGAATGGCGTCAGCGAGATGAAAAGTTTGACATATTACAAGCTGGCTAATAAACGTCTTTAAACAGTGTTCTTATTAAAAAAAAATTTATTGTTCAGATATGTTGTCTTTTGCATCAGCTGTATTTGATGCCGTCGATTGTGGAGGTCGTAGTGGTGGTTGAACTGGTTCGGTAGTAAAGGCTGCAGCACATAGGCTGGATTCGATGTCATTCGACTGAATAGTGCATCGTCCGCTGTGGCAAACATATCAGCAACTGGCGGGATGTTGGCATTGCAGTATCCAAAACGCTTAGACTTTCTCAGGAATGCATCGATATGGCTGCGATCTGAAGCACTAGTGAGACCAGACCACGCTGGTGAACAGTAAAGAATCTTAGCATGTCATGTAGTGAGCTGGGTTGCAGGCCGTGATCTCGCAACATGCGGAGTGCGTACATCATGCTTGAGTGCGACGACAAAATAGTGTTTACGTGGTCAGCTGCAGATAGTCTGTCATTGATGACGACACCAAGAGCTGACATACTGTTCACTTGAGTGATGCCCAGACACAATGATGGCAGTTCCAGCAGTTTTTTTTGGGTCAACTGAAATATCATTTCTAGCGACTTTTTACAGTTGAGCTGCAAGTTGTTGTCTGTTGCCCGGTCCTGGATGTAGGCTAGCTCTTCTGGACTAGTGTCTGTGTTGCTGGCTGGGACGATAAGGTAAGTGTTGTCAGCAAACTTCACGATTTCGTTGCCGGCGTGGATAGGACAAAGGTCGGATGCAGTAACAACATAAGCAGCAGGTCCCAGCAATGAACCCTGTATCACACTGGACATGATATCTGCGAACGTTGATACGCCTGATCCAAATTTTGTGCAGTGAGAGTGACCTTCGAGAAAGTTTTTTATCCAGTTATAAACTTTGTCTGGCACACCTAACGTCGACAGATTCTCCATGAACGTGGCGTATCTCACAGTGTCAAAAGTCTTGCTAAGTCCAGTGAAAACGCGTGCATGTACGGATTGTCTTGTAGCATATTGCTAACAGTATGTATCAGTGTGATAAGAGCCACTTTGTGACTGCGTGTCTCTCCAGGGTTCTTGACAAAACTGATGTTAGAGATATGGGTCAGTATTCTGCTGGCTGAGTTGGATGTGTAGTGGCATGATGATGGCTTTTTTCCACTGGCACGGTACAACACCGGCGTTGATGGACTGATTGAAGAACTGGACTAATGGTGCACAAAACACAGGTGCTCCCAGCCACAGAAACCAGACTGGTAATAGATCAAGCCCAGTAGCTGTGGGTCGCAATTTGTCTAGCATACGAAAAACTTGGAATTCTGTGACGTGTGCGGGTGACTGGGAGACTGATGATTTTGCATGCGGTACCTGATAGCATTAATCGGACAAGACAGCAGCGTAGTGGTCGTTCAGGATCTCTGCCATCAGGTTCGTCTGGTGTTGGTTGAAGCTATCACCCCACGGCTTGGTTAGCTCCCATACTTTGGCCCAGGCATCTTTTACACAGTGTTTTGTGTCAACTCGTCGTAGTTCTGCTGTGTTGTGAATATAATGCGGGTTTGAACTCGTTTTGCTACAGTGCCGGCCTCCTCTACTTGGCCTGATCTCATCAGTCAGTTCTTTCACCTTAGTAGCGCTTTCACTGTCGGTGTGATGAACTTGGGATTGGTCGAGGTCACTGTGATGCTTCGTTCCAGATAGAAGTTGTCTAATAAAGCCAGAAGTACGGTGTACATAGTGTCAAAGTTGTTTTCCATGTCATCGCTGACGTTGAAGTCAAGCTCGAGTTTGGTGATGTGCTCCAGGAACAACACGTGCTGATTTGGAGATAGCCTTCTGTACGCATGACTCTCAGCACTTGTTGATCAACTTAATCTTGCCCCCGGAGTATGCAATGACTACCATGTGGTCGTTCTTAACTGTAGAAGCGACAACTTTGACATTGGCGAAGTATGGCTCGCTAATGTAAATTTGGTCGAGTTTACTGCTGCGTGTTGCTTTGGTGAGTATTGAGTTGAAAGCACAGAGTGCAACGATGTCATCTTCTGGAAAGCTGTTAAAATCGCCAGCTAGAATGACTAATGCTGTGGGAAATTTATCAGCGATTTCACCAGAGCACTCATCGATGTACTCCTGCAGCTTGAGCGGCCGATACTGAGCCTTCAGTGGATGGTAAAGTGCTCCAATTACAATCTCGCATACACCTGTGTAAACACGAAAAAACACGTACCCAGAGCAGCTTGAAGGCTGGCAAGTCATTGGGGTGGAAGTTGTGGAAGTTGGTAGTACCCTATATCTGGTTTCATCAACTTTTTCTTTCTTATTTGATGTGTATTATTTCCCTGATCTATCAGACTATGATTACCCAACAAACTGTTTTTGATTCTGGCTTCATATAGTAAGATCAACCTGCGTACAGTAATGACCTGACCCCCAGTAACTATTATCTGCTTCAAAGTCTAAAATTCTATCTTCATGTTGTCTGCTATACATGACAGTGTATGATTCATTGCTGTTTGTGTTGATGCTGCGAATCATTTATATCCGACACTATGACATCATAAATTTCAACGACATCACATCAGCAACAAACTCGTATTTGTTCATGGAGAATGTACATTTTACTGATACATAGATTGTGAAAAAAATAGTCTAACACATTGACTCTCATTATGAACGCTCTTTATATTATTGCTATGTATGTGCAGACACTGCTTGTAGAAGTCTGGTATCCTATGACGGTTGCTACCAACTCGTACTATCAGAAACAGTTGCTTTATGATGCTTTGAATAAAACTGCAGACTCCACTGATGCTCTGTTATTCCAGCTTCATGACTTCGGATATCGAGGATCTACATCAGTTGAGGTGTTATTCTCAATATTTGTAATTTAATACAGTTAGTGGTTATAACAATAACAACAGCGGCAGCTGCAACAAGAACACCAGTAACATAATAATGGATCGTTAGATATCTATTGTGCTGTTAGGCATATGGGACTTTCTGATACAGGTAGCGATTAATTGTGACTTTGGTTTTATCTCACACTATTTCTGAGATAAGGCAAGTTATTGGCTGAAAATCACAATTTTTCATTTAGAGTTCTCCTGTTCTTGAAACTAAAGTTTTTCAAGGAGCTGATGATAAGATTTTGTGATTCTAGATTGTATCGCTTTGATACCTAGGGCTGCAGGGTGTGGCATGCTTCTATGCTGACACCTTGTAATAGCGTTTAACCTCATAATACACCAGTTTGAGATACTGTTAGGTGCTAACAATTTTCCAGGTTCTGTATAAGTGTTTTTTGTATCATAATTGATGAAAAGATGATAATGCCAAAAAATGTTGTCGCTTGGAACCTTTTGCACAACGCAGTCGATATTATCAACACCAGCATCAAGTCAACCCTTTGGGGGGTAAATCGAATACTGGCTTGTCTGGCTGGGATTATAGCAGAGTGTGTTCACCTGTGTCGAGTGGCAGGTAACACCGTGTGATTTCGTATGGCGGGTGAAGTTCCGTAGCTCTGGTGTGGGTTACTGTTAAGAGCTATAGCCAACCTTAAACCTCTTAACAATGATGATGCTGATGATGATAATGATAATAATAATTATTATTATTACTAACTGCTATTGCTTGATGTTGTGTTAGTCGGCTGGTATTGGAGGCGCGGCTCATCTTGTTAACTTCAACGGCACAGACACAATAGCAGCGCTGATGGCTGCACGAACGTACTACCAGTGCCCCATGGCTGGACGCTCTGTGCCTGCTGCAGAACACAGGTAATTAGTCTATTTATGCTTGACTAATCATATGTGTGCAGTATCACAGCAGTTATTTGCAGCAGGCTGAGTCAATGGAGAATGGCAAATTTCAACTCTTGCAGATCGGAAACCTCTTTACTGATCCTCAAAAATTAGAAATACATGATTACGCCTTGAAGGTGACCCTCTGTGTGAAATAAAGCAAAACAGTTTTTTAGTTCAATATACGAGGGTCGTTCGATAAATAAGTTACAAAACAGCATCATCCTGTTAGTTTTCCAAATATCAAAAATCCAAAATATACATTTTGTAGGAAATTCACTTTTGAGTAGCAGCTGTGAGTTCTATGACAATGACGTCACTGTGATGTTATTTATAAACATTAAATACGGCAACGTTGCCGCTGAAATCCTCCCGTAACAAACAGCGTGCCGTTATTGTTTTTTTTGTGGGCCAAAAAAATAAATGCAAATCAGATTCACTCTGAGATGCATCCAGTATATGGCAAAAGGGTTTAGAAGCGAACAGTTCACGTTCATTGTAATAGAATGCTAAGTGAACAGAAATTTGTATTATATGCCCAGGTGCAATCAGTCGTTCTTCAGTGGCATGGACAGCAGCCAGCATCATTCTTTACATCGGGCATTCAGACATTTGCTGACAGAGAAGACAAAATTCATTGAGCGAACTCAAACAATATGTTGAAAAATGAAACATTAGTTTTTAGCGTTTAAAGAGATGGCGTTAACTTGTTAAATTTATTTATTTGTTTTCTTTTTTATGCTGTTTGTCACTTGCGAGTTATGATAGATTACTGGTGGGGAAAATAATACACGTGTAGACTGTGTTCTTTGAACAGACGATGTCACAATAATGACGTCATCATTGAAACACTTTCTACACGTATTCAGAATAAAATTTCCTCCAAAACGTATATATCAGATTTTTTAGTTGTGGAAAACTAACAGAATGACGCTGTTTTATAACTTATTGAACAACCCTAGTATCTGTTTTTGTTGAGGTAGAGTTTGCCTATGTTGAACCAGCTGCATTTCTATGCTTATCACAAGCAAGACATATCTGTTGATAAATCTTTTGACATTTTCTAGCTTTTTTGGTTCTATAAACTGCACACGTGCATGTTCAGTACGGTGACGACGTGGACTCGTGATGGCGAGCTGGATGCGTTCCGTAACATGCTGACACAGTTCCCCAGTGGCATTGTGTCGGTCGTCAGTGACAGTTACGACGTCTGGAACGCTTGTGAGAAATTGTTTGGCAAAGAGCTTCACGATCTCGTGGTTCAGCGCGGATCTCGCAACAACTCCCGACTTGTCATTCGACCTGACTCGGGCGACCCCGAGACCGTTGTCATCAAGGTGTCGAGTATTTCCTGGTTCACTGTTATCTCAAAACACTTAAAATATGTCACAACATTTCAGGGTTGACAGGTTTCTGCCAATGGTGGTTTAAATTGTGGTTTAAACAGGTTTCTGCCAGTTTCTGCTGACAGAAACAGGTTTCTGCCAGTTTTTGTTAAAGTAAATTTTGATGTTAACTTGTAATAATTCACTTGTCATTAGCTAAACCAATATACACTGTGTCTTAAAAAACATCCCCAACTTTTTCGATTGTAACTTCAAGAAAAGTTATCAGATTCTAATGATTTCTGGTGTGAATATTCCTGACACAACTTGCCATCAAATGACCGTTCAGCTTCCCACCTCACCCAATGTTTGCTTCTGCACTACCAAGGTAATGCAGACCAGGCGAAATGTGTGTTTTGTGTGTGAAATATGCAAAAACATGAAAAAACATCCCCGACATTATCGATCATAACTTGAAGAAACATCATCAGATTTTAAATACTCCTTGGTCCAAATATTTGCAACACCACTGGCTGTTGAACGATTGTTTAAGTTCCCACCACACCTAACTTCTGCTCTTGCACTACTTGGGAAAACCGACCAAGCAAATCATGTGTTGAAATGAATGAAAAACTTAAGTAAATTCTATCTGTCCAGATCTCTTGCCCTTAGCAGCCAGTCAATTACAAGGTTTGACTGTCGTGCAGCAGTGTGTTTACCAGATGACGTTCAGGAATGTTTATAAATTCAAGAAGTGACTGGTGAAGTCTTGATTGGTCTGAAATAGAACATTATCGATATTGCTGTCAATGAATGCGGAAAGCATCTCCATGCTTGTGTTCACACAATACGCCCATATTTCAACAATTTTGCTGTAGGCAGTTGAAAAATGAAACATTTGGATGAAATGTTAGCCAAAGTGTCAAGAAAGTTTACAAAATATGTTTTTGTGTGTTATTTAGATTAAGCAATTAAGCATTGGGTAATAAAGCAATATTTTTGTTGCTTTTATTTTCTCCTGGTAGTGCACAAACAGACTTTGGGTGATTCGTACCAAAAATTATTAAAATCTGATAATCCTTTTTCAAGTTGCAATCAAAAATGTTCGGGATGTTTTTTTTTGAGACACAGTGTATTATAGATGCTAAGAAAGAGATTGATAAATTAATTAAAATGCAGCAAAACACCTATCGTCTTTACTTATTTAACCAGTAGTTTTTTGTGCTAACATGGTTTAAACCATCTTTGGCAAAATCCTGCCTACCTTGGAACAAAGTGAATATAACAGTCACTGTAAAAATTTTTAAAAACGAATAGTGGTGAGTTATTCATCAGTGTCCAGTCGATAAAACTCTCTGCTACAAACAATTCAGTTTCTTTTTACGATGATACCACCCAGAGAACAATATTGGAAACTGCCTCAAATTACAATATACAAGTAATACATTATTTGTTTTTTTAAATATAACTCATTGACAGTCATTGTGGAAATAGCTCCAATTGTGCTATGAGTGATGGATTCTGCCTCTGTCACCATGCAGTATAATTTGATACAGGCCTAAACTGCTGGGAAGGTTACGGCAGTACATGAGAGAGGTCTGGCCTACCATCCATATAGCTGAGTTATGTTTGCTGTTATGTTTGCTCTCACAGCTGGCGCAAATGCGGATGAGCACTGAGCTCAAGGGTCACAGAGCTGTGACACAGCAGTGTTGACAAAAGCACCTCATGCCAACACCATGGGAAACCTGTGCCAACCAATAGGCTACCAGTAGGCTGGTACCCTGTAATTATACTATAGCTGTGATATATGGCGCAGGCTTAAATAGGGCAATTGAAGCAGGTTTGCCGAGAGCCCTTTGTAGCCTATTGGTAGCGCGAGCAACTGCTGTGCGAAAGGTCTCTGGTTCGAATCCTACTTTTTGCAACTTTTTCTCTTCGCTGTCATAATTCATTTTTTTCGAGGTAATAAATGTCTGACTTGGGATTAAATGTTGCAAAAAAGTAAAGTGAGTGTAGGGTTAGGGTTAGGGATAGGGTTAGGGTCAGTGGTTCGGGTTTGTGCCAGTGTTTGATCATTTATGAGAAATCCTTCAGCACATATTTTTCAGGGTGCTAGTGTGAGGCGCTTGTATGTTGACTATCATTGATTTAGCTCTACTTGACTTGTGTAAAAAGTGCTATAACAAGTGTTGGACATTCACCTTTATTTTCACTTTCGTTGTTATTTGTCTGCAATTGTAATAAAGAATATTGTATTATGTTTGTCTTGCTGATGTGATAAGAGATTGGAGATACTCAAGAAGTGGTTTGGTCACAAAATGAGCACGAAGGGCAAGGTGTTTTGCTGCAGACGACCGACAGAAGACAGACAGACAACAGGTCATATACCATGAGCTCTACTATTAGTACAATCAGCGAGTGACATTGACCAATTTCTCCCTGCTTTGCTGACGTGCTTAGGTGCTCGAGATACTCGGTGAAAGGTTTGGGTGCAAGACGAACACGAAGGGCAAGAAGGTGTTGCCTCAGTACCTGCGTGTGTTGCAAGGCGACGGCATCAGTTATGACTCTCTGAGTGCGGTGCTTGCCGGCGTGGACAAGGCGGGCTGGAGCACGGAGAACCTTGTGTTTGGCAGTGGAGGAGCCTTGCTGCAGAAGGTCGACCGTGACACCCAGAAATGTGCCTTCAAATGCAGTTTCGCTGTCGTCGACGGCAAGTCGGTAATTAAGATACAGTTACGACTTTTTTGCCATTTGTACTTAACTTTTTGTGAAAGATGTTCTACCAGTAGCCTAGTCTAACAGCTTGGCCTTCTGCAGTAGCAACACCAGACAATGCTTACTTCATGTCATCGTGAGACTAGCTGAATATCTAATGGTCTAATGAATATTTGATTCTCGTACATTACGGCCTATATATTGAATTTTGCTCAAAATTATACATGTCTTACATTCTTTCAATTTATCCTATGGTTACTTGAACGACGTTTACAAGCACTTGGTCACATGATTTCTGCACGCAGACGACAGCCTGAAATGAATATGCAAATTTATGCAACAGCCTAAGTCATGTGACAACAATAACTTTCAGTTAGGCTTCAAGTATGCCATAGAGTTTGATTAGGTGCTAGCCCATAGACTGCCAGTCTAGGCTATTAATAAAACATCTTTGCTTTTATTACTTTCTTTCTGTTGCTGAGAATTATGGCTTTTTTGCCCCTTTGCCGGTTCGCCCCCTGGCTCGTTCGCCCCCTGGCTGATTTGCCCCTGGCTTTTTCGCCCCCTGGCTTGTTCGCCCCCTGTGCCAGGCTGATTCGCCCTTTGGCTTGTTCGCCCTCTAACTCGTTCACCCCCTGGCTGATTCGCCCTTCATTGAATATACCAGTGATTCATTATTGAGGCTTGTGTTTCAATTTACAGAAAGGCAACAAGTAAGTGTAGCGTCACGTCACTGATTAATAGTTATTTCAATGAACGTTATACCTGACAAGCTCAATAATAAGTGATCACAGTTCACAAAATCAGTAATCTGTGGTTTCATTGCAGTGGTGGAACTATTATATATAGCCTATAGTTACCTACCCTTCCCCCTCCCCTTTTCCCACCCTTCTAGGCTAGAACGCTTAAAACTCGGCTAATGTGTCAACGTCAAGCTTACTTTGAAATGAATTTTTACAGGTATACTTGGGTCTAGTCAAATAACCGCTTGACGAACGCCTAGATCTATAGACAGCATCAGACATCATTGCAAACATTCTAAGGCGAGAAAGCGCACTAAAACTCTGTATAATAAAATACAAAAATAGGCCTATAATGATTTTGTTTCAGAATTGAGCAAAGCATTTAACATTCACACAGTCGTTTATTCTCATCGTCATGCATAAACTGTCTAGGCCTAAAGACAGTTATTACATATAAACCTCGATGTCAAATTACCGGTATTCAACAGGGGCGAAACGTCTAAGGTGAGGGGCGAAAAAGCCAGCGGGCGAACAAGCCAGGGGGCAAACGAGTCAGGAGGCGAACAAGCCAGGGGGCAAAAGAGCCAGGGGGCAAATCAGCCAGGGGGCGAACCGGCAAAGGGGCGAAAAAGCCAGACACCCTTGCTGAGATTAGCTTGTTGCACTATACATGTACTGTTGGCTTTCAAGTGTGGTTTTGCCAATGTTGACGTCAAACTGATAAGGTTTAGAGAAAGAATTTCGTGCTTCCAGTTGCAGATGGTAAAAAAATTGGGATGGGGTTATTTTGTGACATATCATGTAATCCTATCCAACTTTTAAAACCAGTTGAGACTGTTGAATTGTACTTATGAGAAGTGAAGTAAGGAATCTTCACCTCAGTTGCAACATTTTTACTGAATATACAGCAGATGAGGTGGGGAATTGAATGGTCATTTGACGATTAGTTGTTTCAGGAATATTTGTGTGAAGAGTAGAAATACGTCCTGTCCCATCTGTATCTGTCTCATTGCCACGCTATATAGCTTAGCAGCTGCATTTCAGCTCTTGTGAGCCTGCAGCCAATTTTGTCTTTGAATAAAAACGGTTGGTTGCTATGACAACAGGGGTCTTCAGGGGAGAAATTTACATGACACCATTGCACAGCCCAGGCTCGAAAATAGGGAGTAGGTGCAAACAGCATGCAACTATCTTTTATGGGGATCGAGTTTTACTGCTTTGAAATCTCCATTGACTGTAATGCAAAATTTTGCATCATTTGAATTGGTGCTATGGCAACAGGGGTCGATGTGGGGTAAATTTGAATAACACCGTTAGATTGCTCGACCCCGAAAATAGGGGGGTAGGTAAACACAGCGCGCAATTATTTTTTACGGGGACCAAGTTATACTGCTCTGAAGTTTCCGTAGGCAGTAATGCAAATTTTTCAGAAATTGGGGTAAAATAGGGGAAAAAGTTATCAGATTTTTATCCCAAACAAAATCGATCTTACTTTTCGGGCCCCGAATCACTGTGCAAAATTTCATCAAAATCGAATCAAAATTGCAGCCGTAGGAGTGTTTACAGACAGAATGACAGACAGACGCAAGTGATTTTATAATCCGTCCCTTGCTATACTATAGCAGTGGGACAGATAAAAATATTAAAATCTTACAATCCTGCAACTTACTAGTTTTTTTATGTGTTCCCTCATTCTCCAATAGACAGCATTCTGACATTAATGACTGTCTGGGGATAAGAGGGAAGATTATTAGAACTGCCATTACTGTTACATATGCACACTCATAATTGACGGTACTTACAATTTTACATTTAGTCATTTTTGTGTTTTGTGTTTCTTATCAGGTTTTACCATATAGGTTAAACTTTTTGTTCTGTTATTATGTGTGAGTGCATTGCCTGTAAAGGCCGTACCCGAAATGACCTGTACTGTGTTGGGCGGGACGTTAAACCCTAATCTCACTCACTCCCTCACTTTTTGATGTGTAAATCAATTTTGCACATAAAAATTTTTTTCTTTATTATTTTTAACTTAATCAGAAAAAAGTCTCACCAACAGTATGATAATGTTTGTCTGTGCAGGTGAACGTATTTAAGGATCCGGTGACTGATCGTGATAAGACGTCTAAAAAAGGTCGACTGAAACTTGTGAAAGATGCCACCACGGGACAGTTTCATACAGAGCAGGAGATTCCAGCGGACAGCTACAGGCCAGACGACCCCACTGTGAGTTGCTTGTGCTTAGTAGTGTAATGGTAGGATGTTGAGCTTGTGATCACGAGGTCATTGGTTCAACTCCTGGATGGGTCGCTATCAAGTGGTAACTACCTGGATGGGTGATTGTCTGCGGACAAATAAACCATTTTGGTATATAACTACTATTAACTAGCACCAACTTCAACTCAGTCTTCTCACTCTTCGGGGGTGAATCAAGTGTCATCCTTTTTGACTGGTTTTGAGGTGGCATGCATTCACTTGGGTGAAATTAAGTGAAGCATTTTAAAAAAATTTTAATATATCAGCTGCAGTTAACTTTCTGGTTACGTAATGAAGCTGTTCAGAAACGTGTCTGAAGCTATGCTGACTGGTGACTGTCTGGCTGATTATTTAACTGAAGGAACTAGAAACTCGTGCTAAAGGTCTCATCATCAGTACGCTCATGTACTTGTCTTTTTTGCATGTCTACTTCTTCTTAGTTTTTGTTTCATGCACAGAACTTGCAGATCATTAACTAGTGAGTGTTTTAGAGGTTTTTGGTGATGTTGACTTTGGCAAAGTGTGGCAGATTAAGGCAGGCAACCAACTCAGCCAGCTTTTGGGTGCACTATATAAATGTTCATTTTTTACGCGCGAAAGCAGCTATGCTTTCAGCGCGTCTTAGCCATCGCAATTCTGTCCGTCCGTCCGTCCGTCCGTCCGTCCGTCCGTCCGTCCGTCCGTCCGTCTGTCCGTCTGTCTGTCACACGGGTGGATCAGGCAAAAACGGTCCAAGCTAGGATCTCCAAATTTTCACCATCGGCTGCCTGGAAGACTCTAGTTTCAGGAACCGT
>Ga0056128_1005747_pt1 | contig 15605 bp, 5 predicted proteins | sample WorMetLIZISLAND2_FD_71113 | JGI IMG/M metagenome (GOLD analysis project Ga0056128, IMG submission 71113) | Marine gutless worms symbiont microbial communities from Max Planck institute for Marine Microbiology, Germany - Olavius geniculatus... ...
TGTCTTAAGTGTTTCTCCCAGTGGCTTATGGCTTTACTCGCCTGCATGTTCTGTCATTCATATTACATTGTTGTTGCTGTCTTTTAGTCACGGTGAAAATGTCTATTTGAGCCAAAATGTAGGTTTCAGCAGTCCTGACATGTTTCATGCATTGTCAGTCAAGTCATGTTTCTTACCACCCCCAAAAGTTTAATCTTGTCCATTTCATCTATCTGGTTTGCTTTGCTACTGCCAGTGCCTCTGAAGCTATGGCAATATACACAGGTTGTTTATTATTGTTATCATTATTGTTCACACAATACCTACACATAATTTTGTTTAGCAGTGACGTAAATTTGTTTGCATTACTCACAACTTCAGACAGTATTGCTGTTATGATAGGCAGCAAGTCTGTGCCTATCTCCGTCTACAACCGTTCTTACGCTAGATAAGTTAATAGCAATAAAATAACAATTTTTGCAGAGTCACCCTCTTTGATGCATGTGCTAAACAAAAATCTTTTCATCCATCTGCACAAAATTTACGTGTAGTCACAGAAATCTACACTCTTTGTCCTGTCATTTGCTGAAAACCCAGCTTCTCACTCTCATCTGGACTTAGTACGCTACTGGGACATGACACCAGGATGGACATACAGACTGACAAGACAGATGTAATTACAATGGCCAGTATGTCCTGAGCACTATGCTCTGTCATGAATGAAATTAGGCTTCTCAGGATAAACAAATACAAATATTTTGGGCACAGAAGCACTGCCACAGTGGGACTGTGGTGTGCCATCTTGCACATCCACATTTTCTCACTGCTTCTATTTACCTACCTATGGGTGCTCGAACGCCAAGCTTTTGTTGAAAAATTAAAACCAGTCATTACTATTATTAGTGTAACTCTCGCTATCAGTAAGAAAGTCACTTGTTCAAGTAAGTCATATTTTGCAGAGCTTTTTTTGTGAAAGAAAAACTTAATCTTATTTCTGCAAACTGTGTTTAGATTTAGGTTGGCCGAATGCACAGAAAAACTTTATATTATTATGGCTGGCTGCACTAGCAAAGTACAAATTTAGTTTAGCAAACTAGACTTCCAGTCTGCTTCAAGCACTAATTGTATTAATACAATTATTGTATTATTGCAACCAAGCCATGGTTATCTGTTTTTTTCCTAAACTAGTCTTATAGTTTAGCAGATGTTTGTTTAGATTAGTTTAGATTCGTATATTTTATTTTAGTTTATACTGACTATTTATTTTTATTATATTTAGTGGAATGCGTTTTAGTAGTCTTACTTGCTTTGCTGTGTAATGCACGGTTGTTGCATTTTAATAAATGATCATCAATCAATCAATCAATCAGACATTCTGCAAGGTAAGTTTTCAGCTTGTATTTCCTTTCGCTTTTTAACAACATGTGGACTAGAATGTGATTGAATTACAAAGGTGAATACGAAAAGCCTTAAAAATACCAAATTAAAATTTTTGGTAACTGCTTCATTGTGGCTTGCTGTAAGTGGTTGTTGGTATTACTTGGCGTAGTGTCAAATTGAACGAATGCGACAAGTTGGCGACAGGCTGTGCAAGGTGCGTGGTGCAGCCGCCACTGGCATGCTGACTGAATTGAAGCCATCTGCAACTGCACCTGAGATTCTTAAGTTAGCTGTGGATAAACATTACGCCTGCGACAACAGACTGCTACGTACAGACTACATGCTGCTGTACCACGACCAGCAGGAAGTAAAATTTCTACCAGGTGGACAGGAGCCGTTCACACTGGAGGGATATCGCCAGTTTATGGACAAGTCATACTGAAAGCTGGTACTCTTCATCTGCCCAGCTGAAGACTATGAATCAGGTATGTTGCTACCACTATACTTTTCATATACCACCTTGCGTGAGTTCATGTTTCGTCGAGAAGTAGGATTATTTTTTTTGTAATCGGCATCCGTTTAATCTGACAGAACTTAAGACGAACTATACAATTACTATAATATTAAACTGAAAAAAACAATGGGCGACTTCAGTTTTTGACTTAGACTTTTGCTGAGCCAGCGAGTATTTATTCGGACATGCTTTCACAATCGTGTTCTTAGACCGACTGTCAGCAAGCGACAAGAGTGCAAGTGTTCACATTTCGACATGTTTAAGTGTTTACGTTTCTGTTACTTTGGCTGACATTACATCCAGTTGGCCAACTTGTCCATTTTTCAACTGCCTTTAGTAACATCGCTCAAAATGTTTGTCCACTATGTAAACACAGGCAAGTAGATGCTTTCTACATTCATTCACAGCATTATCGATAATGTTCTGCTCCGGACCAATCCAGGCTGAACCAGTCACTTTTTGACTTCACAAACATTTCTAAACTTTATCTGGCATACACACTGCTGCATAGCAGTTAAACCTTGTAATAGACTGGCTGTTGGAACCTACAGATTAGGACAGATGGAAGTTGTTGATTTTGTGCTTTGTCTGCTTTCCCTAGGTAGTCCAAAAGCAGATGTTGGGTGAAGTGTAAACTGAAGCACTTATTCAATAGCCAGTTGTGTCAAAAATATTTCTGCAACAAATTATTATAATCGGCTAGTGTTTGTTCAAGTTATGATCGATAATGTCCCAGATGGTTTCTTTTATTTTGTCTGTTTATTTTAACACATATTTCGCTTGATCTGCTTTCTCTAGGTAGTGCAGAAGCATACATTGGTTGAGGTGGAAAACTAAACATTCGTTTGATGGCAAGTTTTATTAGAAATATTCGTGCGAAAAAATTATCAACATTTGTTAATTAGTTTTCAAGTTACAGTTGAAACTGTCGGGGATGTTTTTTTGGGACACAGTGTAGTATTCGTTATTATACATGTATGCACAACTCTGCGACATGTGCATTGTCTGTTATCTGCTGCCATTGACATTGCATGTTGTTGCAGCATGACATTGATAATTGTGGTGCTAAACTTATATGTATAAATACATGCATTGTATTGTAGTGCAGTGAATTCTTGTGACGTACATGCAGAACATCAGTCAGCTGACTTGGGCTCAAACTCTCCTACAGCATGTGAAAATGGTTTTTTTCTTAGTAATAAGTTACAATTAATAGCCATGTTTTGCTTATGTATGGGTGATACTGTCACTGTGCATTTACCTATTGCTTTTGATGGTACATCTGTAGCGTTCAGTCACAGGATTTATGACAATAAAATGATAAAACATGTTGTGGATGTAGAGTATGTGATAGTAAACTTTTCGGTATAAAATTATAAATGGTTATTATAAAAATTATTTACTTCAGTTGGCTGTTGCAAAAGTTGTAATTTTTTGTGCAAAATTTTGCAGTACCGCATTTGTACCGCACCGGTACACTGCCGGGTAACGACCTTAGGCAAGTTGTTTACACACGTGTGCCTCTGTCACCAAGCGGTATAATTTGGTACCGGCTTCACCGCTGGGACGTAAACAGGCACACTGTGCGATACACTGGCCCCGTATCCGTGGCCCGTAAGGCTCGGGAAGAACTTTGCGTTTTTTAACGTTTAATATCTTGGTCAAATATTGCAACTTCTATTATTGTGCCACGTAAGAAAGTGAATGACAGCTCATGCAGACATCACAGTAGCTAAAGTCTCGAGCGTTGGCTAATCATGAGATTGAGTTAATGACACTGATAATTATCTCACATTTTGTAACGTGTGATAACAAGAATGAGACCTGTACAAGAGCGCAAAATGTTCACTGTCTTGTGCTGCTGAGTGAGGCTTACAGCTATCATTTGTCATGTAACTATCGTAAAAAAAAGTTTATCTGTAAGCCACAGTTTTTCTATTTAATTCCAGCACAGCTATACAGAGCTGAGCAATTTACAACATGAATAATTGTGGGAGAAGGTAGGGGTATAGTGTATGAAAGTGAATTTCGTTGCTGAGGAAAAAACGGTGGGTATTGGGGAGTGATTGTGGAAGGGCATTGACGTTGCAGATATCAGTGAGGTTTTATTTATTCGTAGCAGCTCTTTAACAGGTATTAATTCTTACGTTGCATACACTTTGTTTTATAAAGCAGTTTTTACATATAAACACTAAACTTTACGTGTGATTTAATAATTGGTATACAGATACGTCAGCAACTGACAGCAGAGATGTGGTAATTTAATGGCGTTATGATAAGCTGTTTTGTAATTGAGTATTGTTTCTTTTTTTCATTGACAACAAACATCAGCAAAATTACATTGACATTGCATGTATGCAACTTGCCAGGAGTTTATGTGGAGTCAGGGACCCAGATGGGTTGCCAGACACAGAAACTGTCAAATATTGTTTCACAGTGATCAGGTGTTTGTTACATGGCAGTTAGTCAGCTGACTTGGGGGGGAGGGAGGTTATGTCACATAGATAATCATTATCCTTTTGCAGAATTATGTTCGCTTGCTGCAGTCTCCTGCCATTTTTGATAAATGAATTGTGGAAATCTCATAATAGTCGGTCAGATGTGGCGTTTTAAAGCAGTTTTGTTTGAACTGTAGGACTGTTGTAATTGGTGGACTGTGTGTAACAATTTTAAAATTAAACTGCATTACATTGACAATTGTTGTTCCTATCGCAGTTTAATTGACACTGCATGTTAGTTAAGGTTTCAACAAGTTTTATGTTTTGTTGAATCATCTATATGTGATCAATCATCATAATGTGAAAATTTATTTGTGTGTAAAATTTCACGAAATTTGTACTGCCTGTTGTCTATTTTCCATGACATCGCACATGCATTACCTGATACTGTTTAAAATCTGATTAGTTGGAGAAACAGTGTTACGCGCAAAAGCAGCTACTGCTTTCAGCGCGTCTTAGCCATCGCAGTTCTGCCCATCTGTCTGTCTGTCTGTCCGTCTGTATGTCACACTGTAGGTGACACAGATAGTCAAAAACGTTGCAAGCTAAGATCACCATATCATCACCATCGGCTACGTGGAAGACTCCAGTTTTAGGAACCATAAAGCTGTTTCATAAATTCGAAGGGGATCACTTTGAAAAGGGCGCTAAATGAGAGGGGGTAGGCAAAATTTGCACTTTTTAGCCAATAAGTCACTGTATCTCAGTAACGGTGCAAGATAGGGCCTAGGTTGCTATTAATCACTAATAGGAAGTCGTACACTGGCACTCGACTGGCGCCGAATTCAGTGATTTTGAATGACCTTGAATGCCAAATAGATTTTTGGGCTATTTCGGGCTGCGACACAAGTTTATATCATTTACAAGGTAACGCCACGGAACTATGGTTATGCGATCCAGATAGAGAATTTGGTATTTGTATATTAACTTAGCGTGAACATTCCAATTTTTAGCTATACTACTGAACCGGAACTGCTATAGGTTTTTGCGCGTCTCGTGAGCATTAGCTTAAATTTTTTGTTGTTCTGGTCAGGATTTGTTAGCGCTCCATGACTGTGAACAAAACTGACTAACATTTTCTACTTCACTATCAGTGACTTATTTAGTGGCATGATGTTTCATCATGATAAATGTTTTGTTGATTGTTTCGTATATCAATTGAGTTACTCTTTCACTAACAGACTTTCTGTCAGCTGCTTGTTTTATTTAATAATTGGTTTAATACGTGTTTCTGTATAATGCTGCGATAAACTACACCGTGGTCCATAAAAACGTGCCACTTTTATTTTTTTAATACTTTTGTGAAACATTGGCCGATTTTAATAATTTTTGGCAGGCGACATCAGGAAAGAACTTGACGCAAATGACTCCAGTTTTGACCACTTCGCTTTGATATTGTCGCTACACTATCTTATAAAATGCAGTAGTTATAGTTTGGCCATTTATAACAATGAATTCATACTGGATGGCACACGTGTCAGCTCAGTAATGATTAACCGAAAAGCGACAAACACGATTTGCAACTATTATATCTCAAAAAGTCACACATGGTGCATCACATCTTCTTCGTTACAGCATGTGCTCAAGCTCAACAACCCGCATTTCACAAGGTAGTGTAGTGACAATATTAAAGTGAGGTTGCCAGAAGTACATTCATTTGCGTCCAGTTTCTTTCTGATGTTGCAGACCAAAAATTATTAAAATGGACCAATGCTGCATGGAGCTATTCAAGAAATAAAAGTGGCACGTTTTTTATTGACCACGGTGTTTATTTGGCAACGTTTGACTAATGCAGTTCATTAGCATCTGTCATACAACAGCTTTACAGTGCGTAAAAACTGTCCTAAGAATTGTGTATTATATGTTACTTGTTGTTGCTGCTTTGTTTTGCTGCTGAATGCCAACACTGGAGAGTGGAGATGTGTCCATCATGGAGCTGTTACAATTGACGCATCAATTAACGCGTTAATGCGTTAATAAATTAACGCGCGTTAAAAAATTAACGCACATACGTAAATTTGTGTTAATTTACTAGATTTTGTGAAGCAAAAGTTAAAATATTCCGTTAAACTGCGGTTATTTGACAATCGAATGAATTCGAGTAACTAAACTGTAGTTTTCGTTCCATCACTACTGTAAATAAATAATTATTTCGATTTTTGATGACACGCTAATAGATTTCTATGCTACCTATGACGTCAGTTATTGTTGAGTATACGTTTAAAAATGTGTTTCTAACTTTCTATATTAGACAGGCGGGGCCCCTCAAACATCGCTAGGCCCGTAATAACTTATTCCCCTACTCTTCCTCTCGACGGGAGTTGGTGCGTTAATTTACGTGTTAATTAATGCATTAAAAAATTAACGCCTTGACAGCTATAGTCCATAACCAAGTGATGTGTTTACTTCAGCATTGGGCAGAGAGGGCTGCACATCGTTTGTGTAGCATTATGCCAGAAAGCTAGAAACAGTTGGTTGATAACATTGTTTTGTTGTGTAGACTGAATGCACAGTGACAGCTTCGTCTTCAGAAATAGTGCTTGGTGGCAGTGCAACACTTACAAAAGTGGTAAACTGTACTGCATTACTACACGTGTATATGTTGTGGCAAATTGTTGTAAGTAGTTGAAAATACACTGTTATCATTCACTGCATCTTATTATCAGAAGATGGTAATATATTCTTAGTCATTTTGCCTGCTGCTGTCTTGAGTACCATGGTCAAATGAGTCTTGTTGACATGAGAATGAATGAGATTATATTCATCATTTCTCAATATTAGTGGCCTCTTTACAGATAAGTCAGTGTAAAATCTGTAATACCTGATAGATTTTTTACAACATTTGAAACAGTCATTGAGACGATCATTTTCAACATGTCCTTACAGTTTGTGCTCAAAGGAGCCACCTAAAAACGGGTCTTTGACCTTGAAAAGTAGGTCAAGGTCGATGAAACTGGGTCAGTGTACTAGGGGCTACTACGAGTGCACGTGTGTAAAGTTTGGTGAAAATCCGACATACTTCATCTGGGAAGAAAAAATAAAGAAAGGATAATAATAACAAAAACAATAGTTTTCACCATGTGAATGGTGAAACCTGATAACCTGAAATTACTCCAAATATTGTATTTTACACTAATGTTAGTAAAGTTTCACGTTAATCTTATTACAATACATTTCTTTGGAAAGGGTGTCACAAACTTCTATCTGACGTTTATAAAACTACTGAAGTTAATGACAATAAATTTAACCTATGTTTGTTTGTTTTTTATTTATGGCTGGCCAAACCACTGGGCCGATCTAAGCGAAACTTGGCAGACGAACTCATGTTGACCTAGGGAGTATTTTAGTATACGTGGCGCCACCACACGAAGCTCGCAGTTGCGCGGGACTGCGCGCATTGGTGCCATCCAGCGAGGTTGCGCGCAGGGTGCAGTGGCGGCCTGCAGGCTAAGCTAAGTGGCTGTGCGCCAGGGTAAGCTAGTATGAAATAATGCCAATGCTAATTTATCACGCACAATCAATACTAGCCCCTGTCAGTAGACAATCGCCATTTAGCGAATCAGTTTATGATAATAGAGCACAAATGTTTCATATATGCATGGCATGTTCAGAATGCCAGCAGTGAGAACACGACGACATCAACATCTGCCCTCAGCAGTTCTGTATCAAATGCCTATGTGGAACTCGGCACTCCAACGGTCAGCTGTGTTCTATTGCACTCACTAATTGCACTACCATTGATGCATTTGTGCACTGCTAGTAAATGTAAACATGAGATGTCTGTAGTGTTCTTCGTCAGCTGTATTACTTTATTTTGATGTCTAGTGTCATCAACTAAATAACGTTAATGGTAATTGTAGGGCTTACTTTAAGTTAGCTAGGCTCTTTTTAGTCATACTGAATGCAGCAGAAATTGTGGAATTTCACTTTCAGTAATCGTGACAATTTTCTTACAATATGAGCCTCGCTCTCGGGCATCCGATGTCTTCTGTCACTAGAACTGTAGTTTTATGTTAAAAATACATACAACGCATTTTTACAGCACGACCAAGCGCACAGACACGTCTGTAGATCACTGCCCCCATTTTTGAGTCAAGGGAAAAACCTGACACGAACGTTGTGCTGTCCCTCAGCAACAGCTGAGCTAATTGTTCAATATGTGTAAAATATGGGCATTCACTACAATAAGCAAGTTTTATATGTGAAATGAATTGTTCAATTTTTGAAAGCTTACCCTCTTGATGTGCTCCTAAGAATATGTTGTTTAATCTTAATAAATCTTATGATCATAAAATTATAAGTATTAGTGCAACAAGCCACGTGTTGTGTACAGGTATTATACCGTCAACAAAGTAGCCAACCAATGTTTATTAATCATCGGCAGCTTTCCACACTTTCATCTGTTGCTGTTATGGTAAGGGATTTATTATAACCACCTACGTGACAATGTATTTTTAACTACATGCTGTTCAGTGCTGTGAAGTAACAAAGCAAAAGTAACGCATTACTTTATTTGAGTAATGTTCTGTTACTTTGCAAATGTAAGAAAGTAAATAAATAATACATATACTTTTACTTGTATTATTACTTCGTTACTTTGTTCAACGGTTTCCTATGGGTTTTCGGCCGAAATTTAGGGTCACGCTGCGCTCTCGTTCGGATACCGACGGTCTTCGTACTACAGGGGCACGTAGATGATATCAATCCACTTTTTGTGCCAGGTTAGCTGTAGCTCAGTAATGTCAATGCGCGGGTAAAAATTTTAAAAATTGGGTTTATTTCCAAAAGAAATTGCCTTTCAAATGTAAACCAATTTTTTCACGATTTTTGACAAAAGTTTTCAAAAATCGTAATTAATACAAAAGATGGCCCAGAAAATTATAAAAAGTTATATGTGCATTTTTATACACAGTGGCTCAGTTAAAAAAACTGCCAAGTTTTAGCTTTGTATCTAATTCCGGTCAAATTTGGCGTGCGGTTCAAAATGGCGGAAAGTCCGATTTGCCCGGCCATTGTAGTCTTAGAACTTCGCCGGCATGCAACAAAAGTTTGACTGGACCGATCTTCATGAATTTTTCACACGATATTTTGTTGTCGATTCCCTCTCTGCAGTTTGGGTGACACCCACCCCATTTTTTTTTGGGGGGGGCGGTAAAATTCTGATTTTTTTTACTTTGGCATTTCTAGCTACCTCACATCAAAACTTAGCACTGATGTCTTGTACCTGTTTTCTGTTTGAAGTCAGCGTTACTCCCCCCTAGACTCCGAACACGCTGAGTGTTGTGCTTTTGTATTATTTCTAACTACAAATTCAATAAGCATTTTGTTACTGACGTTTACTTTTACTTTTTCATTTGAAAGCAATTTATACAGGCCGTTACTGTTAACTTTCACTTAAGTAAATTTTTTCTGTGCTATTTATACTGTTACATAAATAACAAATTGCCCAATTTTTTTAGTCCGCCCGAACACGATAGTTTTCGGAAGGACTTCCGTTTTACGCATGATGTTTTTTTCTTTCGTCGCAAGATCTCCGAGATGCGTGGGCCGACCGGCGCGAAATTTTGCACGATGGTCAGCACTAGGCCAAATTTTATAATGCCGGTTTAAAATTTTGAGGGGCACACCCCAAAAAAATTTCGGGAACAAAAACATGCAAAATTTGGCCCGATTTCGGATGACTTCGAAGTTCGGCGGCGAATGTCTCCAAAACGGATGGAGATACCTAAAATCGGATAGTCATTTTGTGTATGACGATTCCTCCTGCGTGAGGCGAAACAAGTACGGTAAAGTTTGGTCCAGTGACCTTGGAGATTTAGATGTGAAATCGTACCCCCTTAAAGCGCAATTTTCGGAATACCATATTTCGGCCCCTAGGGGGTGCTGCGCCTCAAATTTTTACACGCGCTAGAAAATCACCAAGTCTTACTAGCGCACCCCCACCGGGGACGGCGGCCCCCTTACAACTTTTTTCAAAAAAAGTCAAAAATTGGCTTAAAATGCAATAAATTAACGCTTATAACTTCGGAGTTAGGAAATGTAGCCCGACAAAACGTTGGCACTTGACGTGGCTCTTAGTTGGAGTGTTAACGCAAGTACGAAATTTGGGGGCGCCGGCCCCCTTAAAATTTGGGACGGCAAAAAACGTCCAAAATTTAGTGCGTTTTACGACAAATTTTGAGTTTGACCGCAAATATTTTTAAACTGAATAGAGATATCGACATAACCTAAACGGCGTTATTAAACACGGTTAATTCCGCGTTAAGCAATAAAAATTTTGTGAAATTCCGTTTACCACAAACCAAGTTATAAGCGTTAATGTTGACCTACCCTTAGTCGCATTTTTCGGAAGATCATATTTCGGCCCCAAGGGGGTGCTTCACTTCCAAGTTTTTACACGCGCTAGAGAATGACCAAGTCTTACTAGCGTACCTCCCACCGGAAACTGGGCTTCCCTTACAACTTTTTTTAAAGGGGGGTCAAAAATTGGCTTAAATGTAATAAATTAGCGCTTATAACTTGGGAGTTAGGGAATGTAACCCGACAAAACTTTGGCACTTGACGTGACGTGCCTCTATGTTGGGGTGTTAACGCAAGTAAAAATTTTTAGGGTACCGCCTTCTTTAAAATTTGGGAGAGCAAAAAACGTCCAAAATTTAGTACGTTTTACGACAACTTTCGAGTTTGACCGCAAATATCTCTGAAAAAAATAAAGACAGCGACAAAATCTAAACGGCGTTGACGAGAGCGATTCTTTCGGCGTTGAACAAAACAAATTTTGTGAAATTTTTTTCACTACGAACATAGTTATAAGCGTTAACGTTAACCTACCCTAAGTCGACAAAGCGCGTTCGGCGTATACCAATGCATTTGAGTTTAAGCCACGTGACTTTGATGACGGGGAAATTCTCCTTCCTTTTTACTTCCTCCTCTTTTTTAATTTCCCCCAATCGGACTTAGGGCGCCGGACGGACTGACGTTGGTCTTTGTCTTAAATTTTTAGTTTACTTTTACTTCAGTATTCAGGCTCAGTACTTCGTACAGCATTGATACAGGTGGTTAACTTAGTGCTAATGCGTCTGGATCTCGGTCACAGTGTGTTGCCCGGGCTTCCGTTTTACTTGGTTTATGTCCATTGTTTCTGTGGTATTTTCTAGTGCATGATTGCATGTGATTTGTCAGTGCAGTACTTGTGCCCTGCTTGTGTTGTTATGTTTTGCTTTTTAAAATGACGAGCCTGACCAACGCAGTACTTCCTCTTTGTGTGAAGGTTGCAGCTTAATTCAACAGGTGTGAGCTGCAGTCATTATAGTTATTGTCTGTCAATTATATGCACTGCCTCACTTTACATACGTTTACTTTCTTTGTTTATATTCATATTTATACACTGTAGCAGAATCATTTTGTGCTAACAGTCGCCGAATGTGTATGTTGGCTTGTTCACAAGTGGGTACAGGTCACTGTTCCGACAAGCATTGTTCCGACAAGCGCAACCCCTAAACATTATAGTACCATAAAGACACCTCCACATGTGTCCATTTAAATGGCAGCTTTATATGTCATCTGAATACGCACTAGGTTTAAGGTTGATGCGTGCATCAACATACGACAAACCCTATATACAAGTCGACTCAGACATACAGTGAGTGGCCAAAAGTGAGTAGCCATGCCAAATAATAACACCGTGTCTGAAACTAAAGTGCATCCTGGCATAGGCAGATTTAGGGGGGGCATGCCTTCTAAGATGCCCAAGTCGCCTTTTTTGCCTGGCATATGCAGTGCATTTCTGCAGTAAAATAATAAAATTTATACTCAGTGTATGAATTTTTGGGGGTTTTCATGCTCCAAAAAACCGTCTGCTTCCGGGGCTGCGCCCCGGCAACAGGCTTCTCCCTGAGAAATCCACCTTTGTTTTCGGCCTTCCGCCTCAATTTTTAGCTTTTGGGGGCTAGTTCGTTTTTTGACTCTAATTTTTGGCTATGCCTAGGAAAGAGTAAGTAACAATAATCAATAAATAATGCCAGGGGAGTTTAAACCATAAAAACCTAACTAAAAAAACGCTACAATAAAAACAGAAAAGGTTTTTTTAAAATTTAGGGGGAGTTGGATATTATTATTATTTTGTATTTTTCATAATATTTAAGATATCTTGCAACCAGAAGGGTTTTGTGACGTTTAGAATGTACCAAATTCGTGTTTTGCTGGGGGAGCTCATGACGCTCCCCAGAGTCTCTAGTCGGCAGGGGAAAGGGATACTGTCTTTCCATTTCCCTTTACGTCGACGCCTGTGGCACCTCACCTTGAGTTTGAGGGGATTGTTTCAAGGACTTAGGAGGATAGAAGCCCCCTTGAATAACCCTTTTAATCGCATGCAAGTCAATCTTTGTGGCAGTCTTTGTATTACTGCTGTATTTCTATACTGTTATGGTCATAGAAAAATAACGAAAATCAGCACAGAGTCCACGAAAATACGCCATTTTTACCTTAAGGTCTGAAAAATTTTTCTGCGGAGGGGCACTGCTCCCTCCTCAGTCCCTTACCCCTGTGGGAAGGGGAACACCTCCTTCCCACGTCCCACCCCCTTTGCCTCGCCTCGACTCGGCTCGTGCCTTCGGCGCTCGACCTTGCCCCACCAACTTCAGCTCCTGGATCCGCCTAAATCCGCCTATGCATCATAGATTTCTTACGATAACTTTATTAATTTTTGGTCGATTTGTGGGCCGACCATATAGGTCGCGCCCTATGCCAAAACAAATTTTGTTACAGTGCAGCATGTGTCTCTTGTCTGTGGTGAGCAGACTGTTAATGCAAGACGTGCTGACATCCGGTGTTCTGGAAGGGGACCCGGGACAGATGGCTTTCACTTGCTCGCTTTCGTTGCTCACATCCCGTCAGTACGCACTAGCAGGGCAGCTTGTGCAGTGGAGCATTCAACATGGTAGACCGGGACTACCCGTACTGAATGCAGCACTGTTTGACCTCATGACGTTTACTCCAATGTCAATCATGGGCAATTTGCATGTACCTGTCACTGAAGTAGCCACAGTTCTGATAGCGGTAGATAACATGCAATTGTTTGTATACGGTACCCGTATTCCCTTTTCGTAATCAGGATAATAAAAATGTCCGGATTTGCCTTTTAAACAACTGAAATAAAATATGTTGAGTAATATTAAAGAGTATGTGTTTTTTAGTGCTATGAAGTTTTACAAAAGTTTTAGGAAACTAACTGGGCTATCATTGTGTGTACTTGGTGTTGATTAATTTTTACAAACATAAGCATGTTCGATGATTCTGTAATCAAGTAACTTGTTTGGCATGTAGATTTAATGTTGACTGTGATTTAAAAGCCAAAATATGTGAGTAAAGGTTACAAATAAAGGTGTGTTAATTCCACTGCAAGCCTGACCAACCGTCATCAGTAGCGGTTTACCGTACAAGTCAATGTAACAGACTGACAGGGACACAAGCGCGGTGGGATTACGTTCAGTTCAACGTAACTTAATTTGTTTGTCTTATGCGTTGCACTTGTGCTCAGTCCTTTGCTGTGTGACTGAAGTTTAAAAGTCTGAGATTTCAGGAAATGACTTATGGCTGCATTTAAGGTTCAAATCTGTTTATGACAGCCTATGCACGTACTGCATAGTGGCGCCTGTTGCTAGAGCGATTCTGGTCGTCAGACTGTTTGTCCGTCTGTCTGTGCCAAGCCAGTGCACTGCTGAGATAGGCTGTTATTATTTATTATTGTTGTCAAAGAGAAGATTAACGTGGCGTTTAGTCAAAAAAAACTACAAGGACACGCTACAAGTTACTTTATATAGAGACATTGGGCCGAAAATTGCTCTGCAAAAAATGTCAGTTTATGTCATTGGCCGCTGTCAATGTCCTTGTGTTGCTTCTTCTTTTCCACCGTTGTGCTGTGGCTACCACAGTATTTATCTCCGGTGCCTGTATTAAGTCGGCGCCTTTACTTACTAGGCGAACATGGTATGAGCCAGTGTTTTTCGATTGTGTTCCAGGAGAATGCCTGCCATTTCACAGTTTTTTAAAGGTGCAACTACTTTAATGACCCTCGCCCGAGCACATCCTGCCGCAATGAAGGAACTGTTAGTTGCTGGCATGGCACAGCCACTGACACGTGTCCGTTTTCGTCAGCTGTACGATATCGACTGGTCAGACAGTGGGTCAAACCGCAGACAGCAAGAAGAAGACACAATCTTCTCTTGGGAAGTGTGTCTGCAGAGATGTGAAGGTATGGAAAGGACTACAAGTCGTCATGGCAGCCTAATGAAACAGTCATCTGTTTATGAGATATGTGATGCATTTTCAATGTGAATTCACGCTTGGCCTGAACTGTGTACACATGTATATGGCAATATGTCGACAACCGACACATGGTAAAAGAAACCGCCCGCAAAATGTCAGATGGTCGCGGGGCCGATGACATTACTTCAGTAAAATAGATTAGGCAACCAAGGGGCAATGGACTGGACACCACGTTCCACGGGACGTATTGTTGTTGCATTGGTTTCACTCTTTACATTTTAAAGGAACTTCATTTTTATGAGAAAAGTGTTGCAGTAAACGTTGTGTACACTATGACAGTTTGCACTTGACAGTTTTTCGGGGCTGTCTGAAAAAAATAGCTTCATGCAATTCTAGTTATCATTGTTTATGTATGTACACATAAAGGATTGGAGACTCCCTGCATTGTACATGTAGTACGTAAGTTACTGTGCAGTGTTCTGTACTCTGCAGATACATGCTAACAGCTTGAAATGTGTATTGGTTTCAGACACAACTAGCAAACTGTCATTGGCAGACATTTTAATGTTCTGGACCGAAGCCAGTGCAGTACCACCATGCGGTTTCTCTGACATCCTGCATATACAATTCTATGATCGTCTTGAAAACGAGGCACGCAGGCTTCCATCTGCCAGCACGTGCGCCTTAATTATGTGGCTGCCACGAAATGTCGATGAACCAGATGTGCTTCTTGACGCCATCAGTCTCTCAGCTGGGTTTGGAAAAATATGAAAAAAATTAATGATGTGTTGCTGTAATTTATTTCTTTGACAATTGTCTCCCATTTTTCAGTCACTGTCAGTTAGTGGAGGAATATTTCTCATTGTCTTTTCACTTTCATTTTAATGAGCATGCTAACTGCTGAGCTGAACATTGGATAGATTCGTCGAAGGCAGACGTGTGCAGTCTATTGTAGTATGCTCAGTGTA